>ERZ1031449.46-NODE-46-length-27667-cov-7.672606_pt1 | contig 27667 bp, 51 predicted proteins | sample MGYA00516705_ERZ1031449 | MGnify/ENA primary metagenome ERZ1031449 (study PRJEB33719, sample SAMN04261152) | wastewater metagenome | biome: rural village; feature: human; material: feces | host: Homo sapiens | place: El Salvador | collected 2013-01-14 ... | reverse complement strand
TGAAGTTGGCGATGAAGAAGAGAGTTGTCGAGTTCTACTTTCAGAAGGTGGATGGTTCTATCCGTCAGGCATTTGGTACTTTGGTACAAGATAAGATTGACTATGTGCCTAATGGCAAGGGTAAGACCTATAGAGACTGTATCAAGTATTGGGATATGGTCAAGGGTGAGTGGAGGCAATTTAAGGCTTATAATTTGATTAGAGTTGCATAGATAGAGTTAGATTTCGTGAGGCACACGCAAAACTGCACCGGACTTTGGACATTAAATATTTAAGAGATATGGATAAGAATTTGAAGGATGCTCTTTATGTTGAGCATAATGGCAGGATTGGTGTTTTAAGCTCAGATGAGAATAAGGTGGTATCGCAGGTTATCGGCACGGATTTGACGCTTGTGTACGACAAGAAAGAGGGCAATACATACCTTTTGATACCATTGACAAAGAACCACACGTTTAAGTATAATGGTGATGTTTTGGAGGTCGATGGCAAGATTATCCCTAGCAAGGTGTTTTTTCGCAAAGATGCTTGCCAATGGGTGAGAGTGAACAAAGCTATCATTTCCAAGGTAGCGTAAGAAATATGGTACGAGGCAGCAAGTCGTGAGCGGGACACGACAGAAATCTAAACTCCCACTGGTATGCTGCCAACTACCTTTTTGTTTAACAATTTAAATTTTAGGTAAATGACATTAGGATTTAGCAAAACTGATGTAAATGTGGAGGCTTTACCAGTAGTCTCAGAGTTCCTTAACAATGAAAAGGGAGGTGTTGAAGTTGTAGAGATTATCGAGCATGACGGGAAACAAGCCGTTAACGCAAGGGAGCTGCACCAAAAGTTGGGTGTTGGTAAGGATTTTTCATCTTGGATTAAGAACCGTATTGAAAAATATGGATTCGTTAAAAATCAAGATTATTCTTCATTCACCCAAATTGGGGAGCGAGAAAAAGGTGCTACCGTTCGTAAGGAGTATGCATTATCTTTGGATGGCTAAGGAGTTGTGTATGATTGAGAACAATGAGCAAGGTAGATTGTTCCGTAAGTACTTCATCGAAGTCGAGAAAGCTGCCAGAGTCAAGTACGAGCAGGAGAAGCTGGACAAGAAGGTTTCTGATTCCTTTGACATCAAGCTGAAGTGGTTGAACTTTCTTCCTGGTTATCTGAACCTCAGCGATGTTTCCAAATTGGCGATGGCTAAGAAAATTGCTGAACCATTAGGGTTGCCGACACCTGATTATGTGAGCGCACCGAATGGTGCAAAGCATTCCGCTACGGAGTTGTTGAAATCTCATGGCGTAGGCTTGTCTGCCCGAAAGTTCAATGAGTTGGCGGTAAAGGCAGGATTATTGGAGCTAAAAGAGCGCAAGGGTACGACCAAGGTACACAAATATTGTGAGATTACCAAGAAAGGATTGGCTTTTGGTGAGAACGACATCAATGAGAAGAACATGAGCCAGACTCAGCCACATTGGTACGACTCTAAGTTTGGGGAGGTGTTGAAAATCATCGGCTACAAGTCATCCAATCGAGTAGATATGTTTTCAAGCGGTGAGGCACACGATTAAACTGTAGTAATATTGATATATAATTGAATAGGAGGGGGAATGCGTGATGCACTCTCCTTTTTTTGTTAAAAATAAATAAATGATTTAATTTACGTACTCAAAATTAAACAAAATAAACTATTTTTGCACTGTAATTTAAATATGATAATAAATGAATAAGATTAAAGAAATACTTCAGGAGAAGGGAATGACTCAAAAGGTCTTGGCTGAAAAGTTAGGTATGTCGGAAGTTGGTGTGAGTAAAATTGTGAATGGAACAACAACGAAAGAAACCATGAAACGAGTTGCTGATGTTCTAAATGTAAAGGCAGAAGACCTTTATTCGAGAGGTACAGTGGTTAAGTATCGTGGCGAGTTAGATTTAAATGGGATTAAGATTCCATGCTATGTGTTGGATGATAATACGAGGGTTATATCGGGTCGTGGTATGCAGGAAGCTTTGAAGATGGTTGATTCTACGGATGAGGATGGAAATAAATTACAGACTGCGGGGACCAGATTAACAAGATATTTGGAACAGAAAACTCTTAACCCTTTTATATCTAAGTATTTAGACTTGGACCACTTTGTACCTATAAAATGTTTTGACCAAGGTCATGTAATTCATGGTTATAGAGCGGAAACGTTAGCAGATATTTGTGATGCTTTTTTGGAAGCAAGAAAGAATATTTCTTTGTCTCAAAGACAAGAGATAATCGCAGCTCAATGTGAAATTTTAATGCGTGCTTTCGCTAGAGTAGGAATCATAGCGTTGGTGGATGAGGCCACAGGATTTGAAAAGGAGAAAAATGAGGTTAAGGACAAATTGCAAACTTTTTTCAATCAATTTCTTTTAAAGGAAGCTGCTAAATGGGTGAAGACTTTTCCCGATGAGTTCTTTATGGACATTTATAAGATGAGAGGTTGGACTTGGAGTAAGTCCAGAAACATGCCTGGAGTTATGGGAAATTGGATTCGTGATATTGTTTATGAGCGCATAGCTCCAATTATGACGGAATTAGATAGAAGAAACCCTAAGAACGAAAACGGAAATCGTTCAAAAAGGTTTCATCAATTTCTAAGCAGAGATGAGGGGCTTCCTAAGTTGAAACAATATTTTACGGCGGTTCATGCTTTAGTTGTCGTTTCTGATTATGATTGGAATAAGTTCATGGATAATTTGAATAAGGTTTATCCACGCAAAGATATAGAGTTGTTCTTGGCTTTTGAAGATTAATATGAGTAACGCTTGTCTTTTTCTTCACTAAACAGATAAGTGTTATTAAACAGATTGTTAAATTTGGATAGGTTAGATAATATAGTTATCTTTGTGGTGAAATTAAACTTATAAGGCAAAAATGAAGATATTAGAACCGAAATATGAAATTCTATCCCAAGGTGAGGGTATGGATGGAGTTTATAAACAGATAGAGTTGTGCGGTCGCACATGTTATGCGTCAAGTATGAAGATTGATAAAGACAGCGCAAAGCCTTTCGTTGAGCGTATGGTAAGCAGCAATCATCTTGCCATGTGTGAGCATGGAACGATTTACCTCCATGTAGCCTATGAAGAAGGATTTTTTGTACCAGAGTCTTTGTTGGTCAAGCACTATCGTGAGAACAAGTATTCCAAGGTGATGCAGATAGGTAACGATTACTATATTACGACCAACTACAGAGTTATAGTAGAGAATGAATGGTTTGACGATTTGGACTATATCTGCGAGCCTACGGAATGGCATGAGAAACGAATAACAGTCCGATTTACCACACAGATTGCGGTAAGTAGAGAGGCTAATAGGCATCGTGTTGATTCCGTAGCGGAACAAAGTACAAGATACTGCAACTACAGCAAGGATAAGTTCGGAGGCGAGATTGCTATCAATAAGCCAAAGTGGGTTAGTGAAGATGATTCTGTTAATCCATCGTCTTTTGATGATGGAACATTTGTTGACCTATCAAAGAACATCGGCAGTTATGAGCATTGGAGTCCGGTAGAAAAATGGTGGTTTGCCAATAGAGTATGTGAAATGATGTACTTATCTTTGGTAAAGGATGATGGTTTGAAGCCACAAGATGCGAGAACTATTCTTCCTCTTGATACCAATACGGAGCTGATTCATACCGCTTTCGTGAGCGATTGGCTTCATTTCTTCGATTTGCGATCAAAGGGAACTACCGGAAAGCCTCATCCAGATATTGAGGTCTTGGCAACCCCATTGATGAATGAGTTCAAGGAACGAGGTCTGATTTAATCGCTTATGAAGAAGAAAGCCAAGCAAATAGCCAAGGTGATGAGCAATGACTCTTTGAAGGTTGTTGCTCAGATGATTGTTGACGAGGCTAAAGGTGTACGCTACGAGGTGTATGCTGATGGCTCTAGCAAGAACAACAAGTGTGGTTGTGGCTGGATTGTACTTCATAAGGGAGCGATTATCAAAAGTGGGAAATATACATTTATCATAACCAAAGTGAATAATTCGGTGAGAGCCGAAATAAGGGCGGTTATCCAAGCATTGGGTGATTGCCCTCCTTTGTGTTCTGTTGATGTGTATGTTGATTGCCAAGTAGCTATAGATAGAATACAGGCTTGTAGGTTAGGAGACTTACAGCCTATATATAATAAGGTAGCGAAAGGCAAGGTGATAAGATACCATTGGGTAAAGGCTCATAGAGGTAATATGTATAATGAAATGGTAGATTCTTTGGCTTTTTCTGCTGCAGAAAGTTAATTTTATGCATCTAAATATAATAAGTATTAAAGAATAAAAGAAACACATTAAAATGTTTGCATGTTTCAAATAATCTTTGTATCTTTGCATCGTAATTAAGAAACAAGGTTACTAATTTTAAAATGGTGAGACACACCGTAAAAACTGTGATTCGTTATGAATACTAGATTGAGTAAGAAAGAAACAATGGTTTATGGCAATATCGAAGTGATGGCTGATGTAATTGGTGGTAACAAGTACTTTACATTTACTGAGTTGTATGAATTCGATTTGGATAATACCAAGGATGAGCTGAAAGAAATCTTAAACTCTTTGACGGAGAAAGGTTACTTGAAGAGTTTTCACGATTTCTACGAAACTTATCGAGTTTTAAAGTAAGAACAACAAAGGGGATATAAAATCCCCTTACAATATAAATTTAGAGCGTGAGACACACGTAAAACTGTATTGAAACAATGAAAAAGGTATTCACAATTGAGAATGCATTAGCATTTTTGTTTGCTCTTGAAATAGTATCATTAATATTTTTTCTTGGATAGGGCTTATGCAGATTAAGTTTGGTAAGATAAAGTTTACTGCGGCTAAGTCCGAAAAAGGATGCCGCTTTGATGCTTGCTACAAAGGTGAGCATGTGGCTTTTGAGAGTGAAGATATGTCTTTGTATGATGATGTCTTTTCTGATAACAACAGAAGAGCAAAGGCTGCAAAGAGGGTGGTTTACGAGAACATAAAGCATAAGTACTATGAGACTCATAGAGATTAGCGACTTTAACGCTGCTGATGAATTTGTTGTTGAGGCAATGATGCATGATGGCAAATTCAAGGTAATTGGCAAGGTTATTACGGATAATAATCTTCTGAATGATGATGATTTGGAAACCATCTGGGATTATGCCAACTGGGAGACGAATGGCTATGAAAAGATGGTTGTCTCTAATGGAGTGTACAAAGGCTTAAAAGCATTTAGTGATGGTCGAATGTTCTATGTAATTACGGATGATGAGATTGGAGTGGTAAACGACAACATTATGGTACGTAAGCATTACGATGTCAACAATGGATATTATATAAAGTCATCAAGGTTACACAAGGAGCAATCCAAGGACTTATGGTGCTTTGGTAGCCGTGAGACCATAACTAGAGAATATAAGTCAAACCCTTTTATATGTGGTAAGTGATGGCAAAAAAGATTAATCATATTAAACCTTCCTTCATTGAAGGCGGTGAAGTCTGGCATGATATTGATAAATTCCCGATGCTAGACCACACTATTCTAGTTGAGTTACAAGTAAAAGGCTCAGACGGATTGATTTACCGGACGCAAGATGTATGTGTTGAACGTGCAAATAGATTTGAGCCTACGATGTCTTTTGTCCCTAAGCGTTGGGCGTATGCGATAGACTTAGCTCAATGCAAGAAAGTGGAAGGATAAAATAAAATACAAATTATAAGAATAAGCATATGGAAAATCGAGAGTTGTTTACACATTACCAGTCTTGTATAATGAGCAAACTGGTACAAACGAAGGTGTATGTGTAAGAAAAGAACTTGGAGTAGTTGTTGCAATCGACAATGAAGATGAGTTTAAAGGTGTTTTTTCAAAGGATGGTGAGGTGGATGTATTCAAGCAGTTACTATCACAAGAAGTGTATCGTTACTATACAGAACACAATGCATTCCCTACAGAGCCTTTGATTTCTTACAAGATGGATGGCGACATTATCTTTGATTTCGTTGAAGTAACAATCGGAAAGATGTATGGCGGTTATGTATATATCGTGCATTACAACTTTGCAAGCACGGCATCATAATAAACAAGTTTGATTATGACAGTAGTAAGAGAAAGATTAAAAATTGCGGCTCAGATTGAGGTGTTGGAAAATATTGCTATTGATTATAGGGGAAAGACTATAGATAACATCATCCAACAGCTAGAAGCAAGATTGAGTGTGCTGAAATAAGTTCAAATTCTGGTAGTTGGAAGATCATGAGTGGTGGACGTTTTGATTATGCTCAGTATCGGATTGCTGACATATACACAAAGATAGAAGATTATATTGATGGTCATCCATTGGATGAGGAAGATGAAAGGTGTTTTCTCGAAGACCGATGGCTGGAGGAGGATGAAGACAAGTATGTTAGAAAGCATCATCATACGATGCCTAACAAGTACGGCTTATCTAAAGAGACCATCAAGGAGTTTAAAAAGGGTATTGAGCTTCTGAAGAAGGCTCAAGTTTATGCTCAAAGAATAGATTACCTTCTTTCAGGTGATGATGGAGAAGACAATTTCCATCAGCGATTGAAAGAGGATTTAGTAAATTTAAAAAGAAAAAAAGAATAGATTATGGGTTGGAATTATCGTTTAGATACACCTATGATGCAATTAGCTGAAGAGGTGAATAATAAATATGATACCGATGCAGGTAAGATGCTACTTTGTACTTATCTCTTCATGGTATCAAGTGAAGAGGTCAAGGATAAGAAGGCATTCTTCGATTGGGTAGAAGAATTGAGTAAGTCTAGCAAGTGTGATGCGGTAAGGGAGTACGTGAAAATCAACGGAAAAGCCGATTGGCTGCATGGTGGATTCAGTAAGCCGATTTACAGACACTATAAGGGCAATTTCTATGAGTACCTTGGTGAGGTTACTGATAGCGAGACTTCTGAAGCTAAGGTTGCATATCAAGCAGTGTGCGGACAGCATGAGGTTTGGGTGCGACCAAAGGAAATGTTCTTTGGAAATGTTGAGGTTGATGGTAAGTCAGTTCCTCGATTTGATAAGGTAGATTTAAAAGACTTAGAGAAACAAACAGAGAAGAGCAATGGACAGAAAAAAGATTAAGAGCTTGTTAGGTCTAGCAATCTTGCGAGTGAATGAAGTCGTACCAGATTTCGAAGACTTGGATAAGGTTCTTCCTTTGCTAGAACAAGCATATGATGAAGCGGATAAGTCTGATTGGATTTCTGTAAAGGAGCGTTTGCCGGAGTTTGAAGAAGAAGTTCTTGTTACTAATGAAGAGAATAAGGAAATTTGGTTTTGTCATCGAAGTAATAACCCGTCAGTAATAACCGCAGAGTATAAGTTTTGTAATTACATGTTGATGCCAGTAACGCATTGGCAAGATATTAAAAAGTTGGATAATGGCTAATAAACAGACGATAAAACCAAAGGTAGTTCCCTTTGAGATAGCCAAGCTTCTGAAGGAGGTTGGCTATGATGAGAAGATAGCCGAATTTTGGGCTTACGCCAGCCCTTGGACAGCAAAGGGTGGCATTCGTAAGGGTGGAAAATATAGTGAGCATTACGGAAGTTATATCGCTTATTCAAATTCCGAGTGGGAGAAATCCAATATTGAGTTTTCTGCTGCCTTAAAGTTGAATAGTAAGCATCCGGCAATATCCGCTCCGAGCTATGATATGGTGTTAGATTGGCTTTTAGAGCATTTCGGTTACTATATTTGTGTTGCAAACATTTCGAAAGGTAAGTTCTGTTGGCAAACTACATCATGGCGTGTAGAGGAAGGCTTGTGTCATACGGATGGCAAGGAGTATTTAAGCAGATACGAGGCGATGGATGCCGCTTTCAAGAGTATTTTAAAGGCTCGCATTGAGAATAAAGATAACGAGGAAATCAAAAGACTTTTGGAGGAAATACAAAATGGAAAGAATTTATGATACTTTTGTACACGCAATAATGATGATGTTAGAAGCTCGTTTATGTAATGAACTTGAATGTGTTTACAAGAATACAACAAAAAAGATTGTTGAGAAGAAAGGTAAACTCACCAACGAAGACGTAATTGAGCTTCAGAAAAAGCTACAGGAGGTGTACGACACGAATGCTGCTATTCGTGAAAAAGTTATTGGTATTAAAGATTCCAAGAAGTGGATTCCATCTAATAATTATTTTACTAAAGAAACATGCGAAAAGTTGATAAGACTGTTTGGTGTAATAAAGCGATGATGGTTTGTTAGATTTAAAAAAAAAAGAAAGAAGATGGACAAGCAAAGAATGATAGAGTGGATTGCTACTCGCAATACAGGTGTCTCTTCAAAAACGATGTGGTGTGCATTGATGGGTGTAAAGCGCAAAATTAATTTGAGTACACCAAGAGACAATGGTGATTTTCGAAGATGTTATGACATGGTGGAATATGGGCATGTAACCTTAGATGATTTGCAAATTGTAAAGAAGCAATATCCTTGGTTTGTCCCTTTTGTTGATAATTGGGAAGAATTATCTCTTTTGTTTGAAGAAGAGCTGGACAAACGTTTGTATATACGCATTCGGCAACTTTGTAAAGAGTCTGATGCTATCAGGTACGAAAAAAGAGGAGAGCTTTATTATGAGAGGAAGTTTTGGTATAATATAACATAATAATCAAATTAAGGATGAAGAAAATTATCTTAATGTTTTGTTTTGCGATACTCGGCATGAGTGTGCTTACAAGTTGTCATTCGGTTTCTCCCGATGCAGACGAAGAAGCCGTAATCGTAAAGAAGCCTTGGTTTATAGGGCATGGAGGTGTTGAACAGCAAGCAGTGCAGACTGGTCTCACTTGGTGTTGGTGGTCAACGAGTGGTTATTACTTCAAGATTGTTCCAGTTCGTCACGAGATTACCTTAGATGATTTGTTTAGTGACGATAACACGCCACTTGACTTCCATACTGTAATCATTACTCAGATTGAGCAAGGCAAGTCCCCAATTCTTTTGCAGAATTATGGTGAGAAATGGTTTGATACTAATCTCAACAATTATTTCTGTAATCTGGTTCGAGACCATATTTCTCAGCATTCCCCATTTGACTTGATGTCGAATCGGCAAGTGCTTAATCAGATTGACACCAAGATACGCAAGCAGATGCAGGACTATGTGAATGCTCTATCAAAGAAAAAGCAGATGCCTATCATCATAAAGGAGGTTATCATCGGTAAAGCTACACCAAACAAGGAACAACTTGATGGAATGAACCGCACGGCAAAGGTTGTGCAAGCTAAGCAGACACAAGAACGTGAATATGAAGTGCAGATAGCAAGAGAAAAGGCTGAGCGACAAAAGGCAAAGGCAGATAAGGCATATATGGAAGAAATGAACCTTTCCGCTAGTCAGTTTATCAACCTTAAGTGGATTGAGACAGTAGCAAATAAGCAAGGAGCAAATATTGATGTTATGGTAGGTCCTGCGGAAAGCATGTGGAATATAAGACGCAATTAATTAATTTTTAAATCAAGTAAACAGGAATGAATAAAGACAAATTAAAGGTCAGCTTTGAGATTGACCGCTACAAGGTAATTGGTATGCTTTCACGTAATTGTGAGAATGCTGAAGAGTACAACGAGATTATGGATATTCTTGAGGGCAAGAGTGAGTTTGTGCGTGATGCGAATGGTAACGAGGAACTTGCAAGCCGCATTTGTAATTATGCTTTGGACTCTATCTTGGTAGAGAATCCAGACTTGACTCTTCGTAAGCGTTTGGATAATGAACAGAAAGGCGAGGATGCTCCTGATGGAAATTCCAATGTCATCGAAATCAAAGGTGATGACGCAAAGAAACTTGTAGAAACCCTCTGTGGTATTCTCCGCAAGGATAAGTGATGTGAAAATCATCAAAAGAGTTTAAATAAACACTAAAACATTTGCAAGATTAGAATAAAATGCTTATCTTTGCATTGTGTTTGGAACAGATGGCCTTCTGAGTAATAAGTCAAGACTTAGGAGTTTACGGCAGGGTTCCCAAGTTACCCAGCCCAGCTAGACTATAACAAGGAAACTCTTATTAGGGTGAGAGACCCTAGATGCTGCATTAGACAAGTGGTTAAGTCGCCAGCTTTTCGCGCTGGTATTCAAAGGTTCGAATCCTTTATGCAGTACAAATTTGCCCTATGGTGTAATGGCAACACTACAGGTTTTGGTTCTGTCATTAGTGGTTCGAATCCGCTTGGGGCAACAAAGTAATGTTAGGAATGTGTTCCACAAAAGGTGCAATATTCAAGCGGTTAAAGAAGATAGACTGTAAATCTATTCCCATTGCGGGTTCGGTGAGTTCGAATCTCTCTTGCACCACAAGTTACTTTTATCATACGCTAAGGAATGTAGCTCAGAAGTAGAGCACTTGGTTTGTAACCAAGGGGGCATTGGTGCAACTCCAATCATTCCTTTATGCTTTCGTAGCTCAGTGGTAGAGCATAGGACTTTTAATCCTAGGGTCGATGGTTCGAATCCATCCGTTGGCACAATGATACACAAGAAGAGATCCGTGATGTTTGTTTTGTTGGAATCTCGGACATCTGTCAACGGGCAAACGTAGTAAGCAGATGGGGCGAATAAAGTTGCGAATAAGCCTATGGACTAGGGTAGCAAGCGGAATGGTTCTCTTTTGTGTTTCATTTAGTTTAACGAAAAAAAAGAAGAATATGAAAAGTCCGCTAAGAATGGCAGTTGCTTTAGAGAAGAATAACAAGGTATATCCGAAAGATGTGCGAAAGTTCTTAATGGGATTGTATGCCACGTTGCATTTGACGGATAACGCAACCACAAAGGACATGGAAAAGTTGGTTTATTACGCTTTTCGGAATGGATACCTTCTTGGTGTTAAGTCAGAAGGCGGTGATGACCAGAAAGCGTATGACAGACTACCTGATTTGGGAGTTGAAGAAGATTTAGGTAATGATATAAAAAGATAGTCGATAAAAATTGGTTATTAGTTAAAATTTAAGTTTTAGGCTTTGGTGTGTGAACATCGAAGCCTTTTTATATATAATAAGGTGTATGTAATAAGTAATTGTTAATAAGATGTGTGTATTAGTTATTGTAAGTTAAATAACAAAAGAAAAACATTAAAAAGATTGCATGTTTCAAAACTTATTTGTATCTTTGCATCGTCAATCAAGATAAGTTGGTTGATTTGCCGAGTGACAAGTTTCATTCAATATGGTGAGAGCGACACCAAGGGGTAAGACCCGAAATAACTAGCACAATTGATTATGTCTAAGCAGACTGGTTTTTCATTCGCAAGTTCAAAGAAGTCATTAATCGAGACAATTGACGAAATCAAGAAGTCAAAGATGCCTCGCAACGAAAAGATTGTTGCATTGAAGGCTTGTGGTCTTCGTGAGAAAGAAATCTCCGATATGTTGAAGGTCTATGTACCTAGCGGTTCTACTTCAACGAGATTCGTTTATACATTCGGTGTTGAGATTGAATGTGTTCATGCCGAGCGCAATGCCTTGATAGAGGCAGGTCGTCAGAATGGTGTTGATATTCATTCTGAGGGCTATAACCACACCGACAACAAGAGTTATTTCAAGATTGTTAGTGATGCTTCAGTTGGGGGTGATGTTGACCCTAACGAGGTTGTTAGTCCGGTATTGGATGGCAATACAAATGGTATGGCAACTTTGAAGAAGGCTATCAAGTCTTTGGATGCCGTAGGTGCAAGAGTAAATTCTACTTGTGGTCTTCACGTTCATATTGGTGCAGCTAAGTTGACAGGCGAGCAGTATGTTAACGTCTTCAAGAATTATCAGAAGCTTGAAAGATTGATTGATAGCTTCATGGCTCCTTCAAGAAGAGGTAATTGCCGTTGGGCAGCCAGCTTGCTTGACAAGGATTTCTCTAATTGCCACAACAATTACGATGTTAGAAATAATGTATTTCATGGAGACAGATATTACAAGGTAAATGCTGAGAGTTATACACGTCACAAGACTATCGAGTTTCGCCAGCATCAAGGTTCAACCAATTACAAGAAGATTGAAATGTGGGTTAAGTTCTGCGCAAAGCTTGTCGGTTGGTCTCGCAACAATGTCTTCACTAGTGAGGTTATGAATATCGAAGATATACCTTTCTTGAATAAAGAAGAGAAGGCTTTCTTCCAGAGCCGTAAGGATGCATTTGCAGCCAATAATAATTAATTAATGTAGTCCTAGGGTAAAAGCCCTAGGACACAAAGAAATCAAAGTATTATTAAGAAAAAGAAAGGGTAAAGATATGTGTGTTATTATTGTATGTCCGAAAGGTGTTGCTTTGCCATCCGTAGATGAGCTAAAGGCTGCGTATATGAGAAATCCCGATGGTTGTGGTTTTGTGAGCGAGTCTGACCATTACAAGAGTTTGCATTTCTCTACATTTATCCGTAGATTGATGAAGCGAGATATAAATGAGAATGTAATCATACATTTTAGATTTGCTACTCATGGTTCTGTCTGTGTCAAGAATTGCCATCCATTCTACAAGGCAGGTTATTGGTTCGCACATAATGGAGTGCTCCCGATTTGCTCTGAGCATGACAAAACGGATAGTCAGATTTGCTTTGAGCGTTTCATTTATCCTACTATCAAGAAATATGGTTGGGGTTCTGATGAACATATGAAAGAAATGAATAAATGGACAGCTCATGGTTCTAAGTTTGCAATGTTGCATAATGGCGAGATTGTGAAGTCCGGTAAATTCATAGAGCGTGATGGACGGTTCTATTCTAATTTGAATCATTTGGGTTATATGAGAAATGTCATAAACTTTTAGATATTTTAGTGTTTAGGTTCTTTTTAATTCGACAAGCGTCAGATGTCCGTGAGGATATTTGGCGTTTTTTTGTTATATAAGGTGTTTTATTCTGTGTTACTATTAATTATTCGTTTATGTGATAAAATAGCCTTAAATCGCTTATAAATACCGTTATTACTCACTTTTAAGCAAAAGTGAGATACTTGCAAATGGTTTAGTGTGTTTATTGTTCTTTTCGTATTATCTTTGCACTAGTTTTAACAAATATGTCGAAAGAATGAAAGATAAAATTTTCCAGTTACTAAAACAAGAGTACAAGTCTCTTGGGTTAGGTGATGAAGTTCTTCAGGCACATGCCGAAATGCTTGATAATATGGGGCTTGTTACTGACGACAACATCGAGACAGTGGTTGCTAGTCAAAAGAGTTTTTTGGAGTCCTTGCAAAAGGACAATGACCGCAGAGTTACTGATGCCAAGAAAAAGTTCGAGGAGGCGCAGAAGGCTAAAGAAGATGCTGAACGCAAGGCTGCTGAAGAAGAAGCTAAGAAGAAAGCTGACGAAGAAGCCAAGAAAGCCGCTGAAGAAGCCGAAAAGAAACGCTTGGAGGAATTGGCAAAGAGAAATGAAATGCCGGATTATCTCAAAAAATACTTTGAAGAGCAGGCAGCAGAGAAGAAAGCTTCAGAAGAGGCAAGAACCAAGGAACGTGAAGAGTTCAAGAAACTCGTTGAGACCTTGACTCAGAAGAACACAGACCAAGCCAAAACTTACAACGAACAGATGGAGACACAAAGCAAGACCATTAAGGAATTGCAAGAAACTATCCAAAAGCAAGCTGAGGAGGCTAAGGCTAAGGAAGAGGCTGCTGCAAAGGCAAAGGCAAAGGCAGACCACGATGCGAAGATTTTATCGAAGGCTAAGAAGTTGGGCATTCCCGATAGTCGTATTGACGAGGGTTTCAATCTGAGCGATGATGCTACAGATGAAGCTATCGACACATACCTCTCAAAGGTAGCGAACAACTACAAGGCATTGCTACAACCACAATTCGGGGGCAGCTATCGTGCTAGCGAGGGCGAGCCAACAAAGGAGGACGTTGACAATGTAGCCGCATCATTAGTTCAGTCACTTTAAAAATTGAAAAACATGAATCAGGAATTGAAGACTACAAAAAAGCAAATTGTCTTTGGTGAGGATTCCGTCATCATCCAGAAATGGGAAGGCGACATCAAGGGCGGTCGTGCTTTGGATTGGACAGGCGTAACCGATGAAGTCCTTTACGCAGGTCGTGTTATCGTGACAGATGGTAAGGGAACTTACAAGCCATTGCCTATCGAAACAGACAATTATAAGGCTTTGGGTACTGCCAGTGATCCATTGGAGCATTACAAGTATGCTGGTGTTCTCTATCGTTCCATTCTGAACGGTGAGCCAGCGGCAATTATGACTGCTGGACAAGTTAACAAGGTAGCAGCTAAGGCTGCAAATGGTGCAGACTATCCAGATGCGTTCCTTACTGCTATGCCAAAGATTGCTTTGGTTAGCGATGAGGATTCAAACAAGTTCGATGAGTCTGATGCAACCATGGACAAAGACTAAAAGAAGGAGGATAACAGATGGAAAAATCACTTTATTTTCAGTTGGTCAATAAATACTTCCCACAACTTGTTGCAAGTGTAGTAGAGAAGTTGAACGACAAGAGTCAGACCGCATTGACCTATATGTACCGAGACCACTTGACTACCATATATAGTCAGGACGGACGTTGGGCATCAATTACTGCGGAATACACACGAGTTGCCGCTGACGTTGTATCAATGGATGCGGAACTTCCATTGAAGAGCCGTGACAAGGTTTCAACCGCTGAGGGTCAAATCCCAAAGGTTGGTATGAAGCTTTACATGACAGAGAAGCAGCTTAAGGATTTGGATAACATGATTGCGCAACGTTTGCCTCAGCCACAGATTTTGCGTAACTTGTTTGCAGACCTTCCACGTTGTATTCAGGCGGTTTACGAGCGTATTGAAGATATGTTCCTCAGTGAACTGTCAACAGGTGTAGCTTTGGCAACTCGTTCCGGTGGTACTGGTGTCCGAGTTGATGTAGGTTTTGCCGAGAAGAATAAGTTTGGTCACGGTGCTAAGGCTTGGGACGCAGAGGATGCAACTCCTCTTGATGACATCCAATTGGTTTACGACAAGGCGATGGACGACCAAAACACCATTACTACTTGTTATCTTGATGATTACACAATCAAGTTGCTTGGCAAGAACAAGCAGGTTCGTGCTCAGTTTGCCTTCAATCAAGGCATTGCAATCAATGGGGATAACAGCAATATTCCTATTTTGAGCTTTGAGCAGATTGCGTCTATCTTTAGAAATAAGTGGCAGACCAACTTGGTACGTGTAGCCCGTACAATCAAGACCGAGATTAACGGCAAGAAGGGAACACACAACCCTTGGGCTAAGGGTCACATGACCTTTACATGCTATGATAATCTTGGTGATTTGTTCTGGACTAACGTAGCCGAAGCTACAAGACCAGTTGCGGGTGTTACTTATCAGTCAGCCGATGAGTATATCTTGGCTAGCCGTTATTCTACAAACGACCCACTCCGTGAGTTCACCAGCTCACAAGCAATGGTTGTTCCTATCTTGAATAACGTTGATGCCATCTACTCTTTGGACTCAACACAAGCGGTAGGTTAGGCTTATGAGAGGTGAGGTAATTAGTCCGTTCCGTGATAAGTTCCATTTTAACACCATCTATGAAGTTGGTGCAATCTTGGACTTTGACGAAGAACGCATGAACTCCCTTATCGAACGTAAGCTTTGCAAGATGTTGGAGGTGCAGGATGATAACCATTCTGCACCTCTAAAAGACGATAAGGAAATTAAAGATACTCCTAAAAAGGAAGTCTTGAATGATGGAAAAGAAAATCCTGTAAAGGAAGAAGAAAAGAAGTCAGAAGAGACACCTAAGAAGGAAGTCTTGAAGGAGAAAAAGGAGAGCAAGCCTAAAAAGGAGAAAACCTCAAAAAAGGATGCTGCCGAGTCAACCGAAGAGAATTCCCAAAAGGAGAATGTAGAAGAAGTACTTGACGAAAAAGCAAAGAGCGAGCAGGAGGCTGCAAAGAAAATCGCTGAGGCTATGAGTCAGGCTCAGAAATAAGGATGTCACATGAAGATAAGAGAATACATTTCGCAAAAATTGCGTGCTTGGAATATTACCGATGCCCAGTTGGGAGATATTTCGCCAGGTATCGACCTAGAAGAAGAATATACGTCTGATGATGCGCAGGTTGTAGGCAAGGCGATGATTTCTGTAATCGAGGAACTTATGCTTGCCCCATGTATGAGCAATGTAAACGAAAATGGATTCTCTGTCTCTTGGGACTACTCTAGGATAGGACAATACTATATGTGGCTTTGCCGAAAATATGGTGTTGCTCCGGATAATGAAGTGGTGGCAGCTTTAGGGCTTTCCACTATCACGGATAAGTCTGATATTTGGTAAATGTCTAGGTTATGTTATATTCCCCTCATATATTAAAGAAGAAGTTCGTGAATAAGGTTGTCAACAAGTATAACGAGGTCATTAGCTCTTCTGAGGAATGGAAAGAAATGGGGCGTTGTCGGTGCGATGACAACTCTACCGAGCATTTCACTACCGAGAATGGTAGCATATATACACCGAAATATCATATTGTTTGTGACAAGTGCCAGATTTCCGAAGGTGATGAAGTCAAGGTTTATTCTGATGATGGAAGTTACCGAGGAGGTGGAAAGGTCTATAATGCCCCTAAGTGCAATTATCTTGGTTATATGAGTATCTATGTCTGATGTTATAAAGGATGAGATAGACGCTTTCTTTGCGCAGGGAGAAAGGGAAGTAGATGAATTCCTTGATAGGTTAGGTAAAACTGCTGTTGAGCTTGATAAGGCTAACGGAAACTACCGAAACCGCACAGGTAATCTCAGAAGGTCTAACTATAGTAATGTACATGACCATACCTTAACCCTTGGCAACAAAGCGGAATATGCGTCTGATGTTTCCTCTAGAGGATATGATGTTATAGATTCGGGTATTCTATATATCAAGAAAGAAATCGAGGATATGCGATGATAACAGAAATAGATGCTGGTCATGTAATCTATGACGACTTGGAACTTATGGGAATGGAACGAAGACTGAAAGGACATCTGATAATGGGTGGACTTGATAGGGAAGAACCTATGGTCGGTGAGAATATTCCTGATGAAGGCATGATAGTAATCATTCCTAAGCGCATGAGTGCAGACAAGACATATTTCAACGATTGTACTATAGAGGTAAACATATTGCTCAAAGATATAGAGGGAGAGGCAAATCCTCAATTGAACGAGCTTTTAAAGAAGGCTATTGAAACCCTGTCCGACAATGAAGTCGGAAAAGCAGAGGATGTATGGTATCGTTATTCTATTCGCTCCCACGGCATAGAGCAAGAAAGTAAGTTGAGTTGTCATTACGCAAACATTACTATTGATTTTGAAACATTAAACGTAAGATAAGATGAAACCATTTATTGGAATCAAGAGAATTTGGTATGGTGCTCCTCTTACCGAGGCGAATACACCAGCTAAGTTGGCGACATGGTTAAAAACCGCTACAGAGGTTAAGAATAGCCATGAAGGAACATGGGGATATTCTCAGGATGACCCTAGTGTTACCGAGTACAAGAACGACCTGAACGGACAGGTTTACTATCGTGACAAGACCGATGAGGGTGCTAAGACAATTACATTCTCTATTGGTGTCTTCTCATGGAAGAATAAGGTGGACTTGCAGGGCGGCAAGATGTATGACTCAACAGGAACAGAAACCACAACGGAGGCAGACGCAGTAGGTTGGTCTTCCAGCCAAGAGTTGGCAAACATCAACAAATGTATTGTTGCTCAGACCAAGACAGGAAACTACTTTGTCTTCTCAAATGCGGCTATCGTTGCCAAGGGTGACCAGCAAGATAAGAATATCACTTTGGGTATTTCTGCCGTGGCAATGGAGAGTGAGATCGATGGTGTGGCTGGCGAGTACCAATGGGAAGGCACTGCGGTAATAGAACAGGGATAAGATATAAGCAATAAATGATAGAGGGGGGGATGGTGTTAATACCGTTCCCCTTTTTAATATAAGAACCATGAGTAAGGCAAGTAAATTAGTTGCGGATGCAATTCTTGGAGAGGACACCGTAACAATAATCGTGAATGGAAAGGCTTATTACGTTTCACCACCTACAATTATAAAATTGGTCAAGGCGGCTAAATACCTTGATAGTTTCGAAGAGGGTAAGACCTTAGCAGAAGTCTTAGGTATGCTTAAGAATTTGGATGATGCTTGCAAGGCGTTGTCTGTATTCATACAAGGCGATGAATCCATTAGTGATGAATTATCTAAAGGAACGTTTGAAGAGGTTGTCAATGGCTTACAAACGGCTTATTCCTTAATCTCTATAAAGGATTTTCAGACGCTATCAATTTTGGCGAAGAGTGCGGCAAGGATGATAGCAAAACCACGACCATAGGTAACGATACACTCTTAGGGCAGATTGCATCTTTTATGGACAGTCTGCACTTATCTTACCAAGAAGTCGTGAAAGAGATACCTTATAGAAACTTATTGCTGATGGCAAAAGACAAGCAAAGAGTAGCATATGGTGATGTAATGTATGAGGTAACGGAAGAAGAGTTTGGAATAAACTTCAAAAAGGGATAAGTTTAAAATAATGCAAATAAAGCATTAAAAGCACTAAAACGCTTGCAAGTTAGCGAAATATTATTTATCTTTGCAAGCGCAGAACAAAAAAGGATAAAATGGCGATTTAAGAAATTGATAAGATATTATAGACACGAAACCCGATGGACTATACCGAAAGGCAGTCCGAGTCACAATTCCTTTGACTTTGCAATCGGTAGTTTCGTGTTTTTGTTTTTAAATAAGATGCAAGACGTAAGGTTAATATTCGAGATACTTGTTTCCCTGTTACTTTGCGTTTGTCTCATATTGCTTGCTGTAAGTAGATATAGGCAAAAGAAAAAGCGTGAAGAACCGGAGCGAAGGGAAATGGACTTGATAGACTTCTTTTCTTTGGGAGGAGTTGCCTATTATTGGAACAAAGGTGGTAAGCAGCAGAAATGCTACACATATGAAGAATTTCTGAAAATCAAGGCTGACTACGTGGAGCTTTGGTTGAATCAGAATAGATATATTTTTAACTCTCAATTAGATTGCGATGATATATAAAGTATTTGTTTTGTTGCCGACAATAATTGTATCAGATGGTATTGTAGGTATAGCTTGGCTAGGAAAGATCTTTAGCTGGAGATATGGAAAGAACAAGAAAAAGAGCAAGAATGTGTCCTTAATGATAGGATATAATACAGGAATGTCTCTTAAGTCGAAAATAGACGATAACGCTGCGGATGATTATTTAAGACGCATTGCCGAAGAAAACAGAATCTAAATTCAAGGGTTAGAGTCCCTTTTTTACAACCATATTACTTGTGGTTATTTTTATACATCGGTTTTTGTTAACGATTGTTTTTTTATGGTAGATAAATGTATAAAAACGAGCACAAGTTCCCTTATAAATGGACTAAAAAAGATGCTAATTTCACAAAAGACAAAGGTAAGGTGATGTCTTGCTTTTGTTGTGGAGGTGGAAGTTCCTTCGGATACCTACTAGCTGGCTACGATGTTGTAGCCTGTAATGAGATAGACCCAAAGGTTATGAAGATGTATTTGAAGAACCACGATGTCAAGTACGCTTTCAATTGTGATATTCGTGAGCTGATTGCCAATATCAATATGGGGGGGGCATATTATGAAAGAAGAGCTTCATAATTTGGATATATTGGATGCTAGTTTCCCGTGTTCGGTATTCAGTATTGCAGGTGATCGCGAAAAGGCTTGGGGAAAGGAAAAAGTATTCCGAGAAGGTCAGAAGGCGCAAAGGCTTGACGATTTAGCTTTTTATTCAATCGACCTCGCTAAAGAGCTAAAGCCAAAGGTAGTAGTTTTTGAGAATGTCCAAGGTTTGTTACAAGGTGAAGCTATCGAGTACGTAAAAGAGATTTATAAGCAGATGGATGATGCCGGATATATCTTGCAGCATTGGCTACTCAATGCACGTAACATGGGTGTTCCTCAAAACAGACCTAGGGTGTTCTTTATTGGGTTGCGCAAAGACCTTTGTGAGCCGTTTATGGTTCAGAAGGATTTATTCGAGCGAGTGCCTAAGATTGATATGGACTTTAATGAGAAAGAAATTGTCTTGGATGAGTTTTCTGACTATAGTGGAAGACAGATTCCTAAAGGAGTGATGAAGTATTGGGTGCATAGAAATGAAAAAGATAATTCTATCGGTGATATAGTCAAGCGGATGGATAATCGTCTTTCTATGTTCAATAATATGTTTCTTAAAAAGAATAAGGTATGCAATACTATATCAGCAATGGAAGATAGACTTCTGTATTTTGATAATCCAAGTTATATTTCAGCGCATGATACGATTTTAGCATCAACATTCCCGATGGATTATGACTTTAATGGCATGAAACCTTGGTTTGCTTGCGGAATGTGCGTTCCTCCAGTTATGATGGCTAATGTTGCTACAAGAATCTGGGATTGCTGGTTATCAAAGATTAAAAAGGAGGAATGCGCATGATTACAGCAAGTATGACCTCAAACGAGATACGTAGAGTTCGCAACTCAGATGAAACAAGAATCTATGAGTTTCAATTACGAAAGGCTAATGAACTGAAGCGTGAAATGAAAAAGCAAAACGTAAGACAAATAACAAAGACCTTTGAGCTTGCTACACCGAATGCCGATTATTTCATTATTGTAGGTGTAAAACATGGTGGTGTTTTTGTGTCCGGTGTATTCATTTATCTGAAGGAAACCAACGAGTATATTCCTATGAGTAGAAACGAGGGGTATAGCGAGGATTGCTTCGCTATGAGTGTTCATTTTCTAAAGAGATTTGCTGAAAGGTTTTTGAAAAAAGACTTACCGATTGTCAAGATATTGCAAAAGATATATACATCGTTTACAGGTGCAGTTCAGCTCTATAGTGATGACAAGACAAGAAGGGTGGTATTTGCTATTCCGGAAGGGCTTATACTCACAGAATACGAGCAAGAAAAGCATATCATCCACTACAAAACCTTTGTAAGCATGGATATGCTAAAGAAGACACAGATACGAAGTTACGAGAAGATTAGTGCATTTCTAATGGAATCATGTCAGCAAATAGCTAAAGCAAGAGAAACCGGAAATGACGAAAAATTGGGCGTTGTTTACAGAAGGTTTTATAATGATATTGATTTGTTAGATACAAAGGAGGCGCAAGCCATATATTCAAGTTTCTTTGAAAAAAGGAGGTAACAATGAAAGGTAAATGTACAACTAGGTTTCTTGGTGATGTTAGACCGATAAAGGACTACGAAAGATATTGTGTTAGCAAGAATGGGCATGTTTTTACTATTGGGAGAACGTCTCAATTAAAGGAAATCGCACCTTGCAAGACACCTAAAGGTTATCTGAAGGTATGGCTTTACAAGAACGGAAAGCGCAAGATGTTTTATATCCATCGTTTGGTAGCTCAGGCTTTCTTGAAGAATCCAGAAGCATTGCCAATGGTGAATCATAAGGATTTTGACAAGACGAATAACGATATAGTCAACTTGGAGTATTGCACCGCAAGATACAATATGATTTATTCGGCTATTGCAAAGAAAACATCATCTGACTACTTGGGTGTGACATGGAATAAGAACAGAAAGAAATGGCAAGCGCAGTATCAGGTAGGTAAAAAGAAAATATATATAGGTTGCTTTGATACGCAAGAAGAGGCTCACGAAGCTTATGTTAACGCTATAAAAGAGATTTGATATGCTTGAATTTGATAGGATATATAATTCCGACTGCATAGAAGGGATGAAAAAAATAGAGAGTGGGGGGGTGAGCTTAATTGTTACTGACCCACCATATTGTATCTCCTATAAGACCGGATGGAGAGCAGATGACCATCGTTTTTCGAAGGAAATACTCAATGACGATAACGAGCAATTGATTATTGATTATATGAGAGAATGCTACCGGATTTTGAAGGATGATAGTGCAGCTTATATCTTCTGTAGTGCCAAGACCTTGGACTTTTTTATGCAACAAGCGAGGAACGCAGGATTTGTCATTAAGAATGTGCTCATTTGGCGAAAGAACAACCATACGGTTGGAGATTTAGATGCGCAATATGGTCAATGTTACGAGCCAATTCTGTACTTAAATAAAGGCAGACGAACCATAAACGGCAAGCGTTTGGAGGACGTATGGGACTTTGATAGAGTTCCATCAGATAAATTGGTACATCAGAATGAGAAGCCAATCCCCTTGCTTATGCAATGCATCTTGAAATCATCGGACGAAGGAGATTTGGTGTTTGATGGCTTTATGGGTAGCGCAAGTACTGCTCTCGCTTGTATGAGAACGAACAGGAAGTTCCTTGGTTTTGAATTGGATGAGGATTATTTCAAGGTGGCACAGAGAAGAATTAAGGAAGAAATGTTAAATCAAAAAGATATGTTTGGATATGCTGGAGTTAAATAAAATATACCAAGGCGATTGTCGAAAGCTTTTGAAGCTATTAGACGATGAATGTATAGACCTAGTATGCTCTGATGTAGCTTATCCGGTACAAGCTAGAGGTGGGCGTAGTAACATGAGCGGATATTGGACTGATTTACAAACAAGAAAAGGTAAGATATTCAAGAGTAACGACATAGATATTTCTGAATATATAAACGAATTATATCGTGTTCTTAAGGATAAGTCACACTGTTATCTTATGTGTAATGATTACAATTTGATGCACTTTCTTGATGTGATTGGAAAAAGCGAATTTCATTTCACAAAGTGTTTGATATGGGATAAATGCTCTAAGGTGTGTGGAACTTATTATATGAATCAAAAGGAGTATATCATTATGCTTCGTAAAGGAGGTGGTAAACCTATCAACGAGTTTGGCACATCTGATATTCTGAGCGTTCCTATTCCTACCAACAAACGCAAGGATAAGGATGGGTTGATTAATCAGACTGAAAAACCAGTAAAGTTGATGGAGATACTAATCAGAAACTCGACAAATGTTGATGATGTTGTTCTAGACCCATTCATGGGGAGCGGTACAACGGCAAGGGCTTGTGTTAATCTTGAAAGAAAGTATATAGGTTTTGAGATAGACCAGCGACAAGTAGATTTTGCCAATAACGAATTAAAGAATATGAGTAGGCAGTTAAGTCTGTTTTGAAACTATGGATATGTGCAAGGTGTTTTGTTGCAATCTTGTTGTAAGAAATGGGAATAAAGAAACAACGGATGCTCTTATAAGAGCCATGAGAGACGAAGCCTTAAAACGTGGGTTGGTACGTGATGAATTGATAGGTTTTTGCAACCGATTTTTGAGAGAAGGCGAAATCAAAGCTTGTATAGAGCATTTGCTAGACAATTTCAAACGTTATTTTTGGAGGTATTATTGATATGAGAAGAAGAAAGTTGAACAAGTCTCCAGTGTTAGGATTCTGCGGATTTGTTATCGGTTACGAGTGCAAGGAAAAGGGAATAAAGCTGATGGAGTGCGATAAGGCGCAAGCTGATGCAATCATAGTTCCTCATCACTTTTCACACAAGGTAACGAAGAATAGTTGCTTGAATCTTTTGATATTGTATAAGGATAAGATAAGGGGTGCAATGCAAATAGGGTATGGAATCCGACCGCACATCAAAACTGAAAAGGGCGAAGTGTTGGATTACCATCAAGTGAGGGAATTTGACAGAATGTGGTTGTCAGATGAAATGCCAAAGTTTAGTGAGACGATTTGTCTTTCTTTATTGCACAAGTATATTAGGGCAACACATAAGGAAATCAAGTATCTTATATCTTATGCCGATACGTCCATAGGTAACAAGGGAACTATATATAAAGCTGCAAACTATGAGCATATTGATACCATTAAGGCAGATTTCTATATATTACCAAGTGGTGAGCGTGTGCATCCGGTTACTATGTGGCATCGGCACAAGACAAGAGTGTGGGAGGTTCTAACGAAACTATACCCAGGAATAAAAAAGGCAGAAGGGTTTCAACTTAAATTTCTGAAGAAGTTATGAAAAAAGAAGATAGACTTAAAATATATCGCAAATACGATGGGCATTGTGCTTATTGTGGCAAGAGTATAGAGTATAAGGATATGCAGGTTGACCATCTTGTTCCGAAGAATCGAGGTTGTTACTCTCGGTGGAGCGACAAGGAGGGAAAGTTTGTAGTATCCCATGGCGATGATTGCATGGAGAACTATATGCCATCTTGCAGGTCTTGTAATCTTCGTAAGCGTGATATGAGTTTGGAACAATTTCGCTCAGAGATTACAAGACAGGCTAAAGGATTGCTTAATGGTAAGGCTTCTTTCCAAGTAAAGATGTCGCTTGCTTATGGTTTAATCGAAGAGCACTTTGATAGACAAATTGAGTTCTACTTTGAGAAATTTAAATAGTTGGGAATATGAAGAGAAAAGGATATTACGAATACAACAACGGTATTTATCCAAGGAAGCTGTGGGTTCATATAGGGAAGGATCTAAACGAAGTGATAGACTCCTGCTTTGACAAGTGCGAGGCTCCAGATAGTGATTACGGCGGCGTTACGTATGCCGATGCTGTCAGGAAGAGCGACAGAAGATGTGGTGTCCTTGTCTCGTTTCAGTGCTCCAAGGATATGTCGATGGATTATTGCTGCCATGAGGCTTCTCACGCCTGCGATGCCATCGAGGATGCTATTGATATGAAGCATGGAGGAGAGCCTTCTGCCTACTTGATTGGCTGGATTGCGTCTTGCATCAACAAAGCTCGCTTGGGTATCGGAGATTTTGTCGAAATCGTAGGCAAGGAAGAAAAGTAATCCAAAGGCAAGATACCATTTGGTGCGCAGCCCCATCACTATATATAATAATGTAGTGGTGGGGATTTTTTGTGTTAACGTCAGTAAATTATTGGTATTGTATGTTACGATATATTAAAGAATAAAAGAAACACATTAAAATGTTTGCATGTTTCAAATAATCTTTGTATCTTTGCATCGTAATTAAGAAACAAGGTTACTAATTTTAAAATGGTGAGACACACCATAAAAACTGTAAGTTAGAAAATGAAATCAACAAAGTATTATATTGATTACGTAAAGGACGGCATGTACTTTATCTTGGTTCGTAGAAGAGACGAAGCTATCCTCTTCTCAAACGAGTGGTTGGATAATGTAATCAACGAGGCAAAGAGCCGCAACATCAAAGGTTGTGATTGTGTGATTCTTTAACTTTGAGGATTAGTTATGAAAAATAATTCTATTTCATTCAGCGAGTTGGCTAATTTCAATGATAGCAACTCTTGCGTTATGGTTGCCTTGATTATCAATAACGAAGGCGAAGTTGACGAAACAATGGACGCAGTGACTATCTCTTTGAGTTTGACCACCCGGAGATTGCTTTCAATCCTATTGCAAGGCTGAAATTTCCAGATTTAAAATGGACAAGTGATTTTGTGGGTAATTTCGAACTTGATTATTTAATATAAAATAGATATGGAAAAGAATAATGCTTATGTAGAGGTGTTGGCAAAGATTGCCAGCCTCATGGGTAGAACAAAGGAGTCTATTCAGATGTCGTCTTCAAATACTCATACGAGTATTACGATGTTTGCCGAAAATAATAGCAAGATTATTGGAAATTGGTATTTTGATGCTTCCGATAGCAATGAGTTGATGAATGCTACTTTCAATGGTCTGAAGGCTTTGGTTGAGTCTCTTGAGCAAAAAAAGAGCAATGACGGACAAGCAGCGTAAGTACATAGAAAGTCTTATCAAGAAAGTGTTTCGTAATGCAGATTCGCAGAGCGAAATACTTTCCAGATTGGATAGGATTAAGATTTCAAGCCATCAAGCTTCAGTAATGATACATGCATTGAAGTTAGAGTGCAACATCGGTCGCTCCGTTCCGGCATATATGTTAATGGCAAACAATCTAAATCCAAGAATGGATGAGTTCTTTAATATATTAGGGTACGATGAATGACGTATTTTTTAAGAAGAAAAGAAGTTGATATGAAAAAGGTAATTATGATAATAGCCGTTGCCGCCATCTTGGTAGGTTGTAAAGGTAAGGGTACAAGAGTCCAAATCTCGGATTCTATTGACAAATTCAAGGTCGAGAAATTGTTTGTTGTTGATAGTATAACAGTGTACAGGTTTTATGACCAAGGAAATGCTATCTATTTTACGAACAGGAAAGGTAGGGTAGATGCAATCCATTCCAAGTACAATCCGGTTACTCATACATACAATGACGAGGTTAACGAAACTTTATGTGAAGGAGACTGAAAAATGGAAAAGAGATTAACTAAGGAAGAGTTCCTGAAGGACTTGTGGCATCCTGCTGATGAAGAGCCGAAGAAAAACAGGCTTGTGCTTACCGATACTCGAAGTATAATGGATAAAGATTACATCTGTTGGACGACAGTAAAGCTTACAGAAAATGGCTTTATCCGTAACTGGAGTAACTATGCAAAAGTTACTAAAATCACCAGTTGGCTTTATCTTGATGATTTGTTTCCAAAGATAGAAGGAGGTGAACAATGACTAAATGGTACTCTGAAAAATAAGTTCCGAACTACCATGAATGGATAGTCACAGTATGGTATGATGAAGAAATTCAATCAAAAGAAACGAGTTTATTTCGACCTTGAAGGTAATGTTTATAAGGATAAGCAGAGCAACAAGGTGTGGTTCAATTTTTATAAAGAAAGTTAATGATTATGGAAGCAAAAATTAGCATAGCGGAAATCCTTAAAGATAAGCCGGAAGGTACGAAACTCTGGACTGATATGTTTGGGGAAGTTACGTTATATGTCGTTACTAATACGTGTGATGCTTTTCAAGTTAAGCATCATAATAAAGAACCATGGTTCGATAAAGACGGTAAATTGTACAAGGAAGGAGTTTTATGCATCTACCCTAGCAAATCAATGCGTGATTGGGAAAAGTTTGCTTGGAAGAAGGGTGATGTGTTGGTAAATAGCAGAGGTTTAAAGATACTCTTCGATAGATGGGCAAATGACAACTATACTAGTTTCTATGCAAAGACAATTAATTTGGGAGAAGATGCTTTTCTTGATACCAATTTACATACTTTAGCATCAGAAAAGGAGGCGAAATCTTTTGTCAAATATATTGAGGAAAAATTAGGTGGCAAGCTCAATCTTGAATCTTTAGAGATTGAAAAGCAGCCAGAGTTCAAGGATGGGGATATTCTCTATGCAGAAAAAGATGAATCACATACAGATACGATATTTATTTTAAGAATAGTTGAAGGAGAAAGAAAAGATTACGCTTGTCTAATTCTTAATCGATGTCCGACGTGTGACTATAGTGGCTTTGGTTTTATAGGCAATGAAACACTTCGCTATGCTACAGAAGAAGAGAAGCGTCAGCTCTTTGATGCTTTAGCAAAGAAAGGCAAGGCTTGGGATGCTGAGCATAAAATGATTGTGGGCTTGAAGCCAAAGTGGACTCCAAAGCCATTTGATAGAGTGATAACCAGAGGTGATAATAACGCTATATGGACTGCTAATATTTTCAGTCACATTGACCGACATGGACAATATGTCACTATTGGTTGTATAGGTGGTTATCCTTATTGTATTCCTTACAATGAGAAGACAGCTAAATTGATTGGTACAACAAATAATTGGGAGGGCTAATTATGGGCAATGAAGATTAAAACCTTAGATCGGAAG
>ERZ1031449.44-NODE-44-length-28630-cov-7.185582_pt1 | contig 28630 bp, 17 predicted proteins | sample MGYA00516705_ERZ1031449 | MGnify/ENA primary metagenome ERZ1031449 (study PRJEB33719, sample SAMN04261152) | wastewater metagenome | biome: rural village; feature: human; material: feces | host: Homo sapiens | place: El Salvador | collected 2013-01-14 ... | reverse complement strand
CGACGATGTGGGAAAAGGAGGCACGGCATATTGGTGGTCAGGAAATAAAAACAGCAAGCTTATCCAATGCATAAATATACGCTTTGGGTTGTATATTTATTCAGTTTCCCATTAAGCCCATTTGACAAAATGAAAGTGCCTTTATTGCGTTGTCAAAGAGGCTCTTTGACAGCCTCATTAAGCCTCTTTGACGAGCTCAAAGAGGCTTAATGACAAAAGAGGGGTGTATTTAAGAACTGTTAACAATTTGTGATTTGATTTTAACTATAGTTTTGTGCATTGTGAAAGAACAAGGCTCTGTTAGCTATCTTTATGTCATTCTGTATATTTATGCAAAACTGGGGCGAAAACGCTCCCGTTTCTGCATTTTTGCATTCTTCACAGAGCATTTTTGTATTCTTCACAAAGCATTTTTGCTTTCTTCACAAAGCATTTTTGCATTCTTCACAAAGCATTTTTGCATTCTTCACAAAGCATTTTTGCAAGCCAAAACATCATCACTTGAGGATTGTAAACATGGCATTTGCGAATCGTAAACATGGCATTCGCGAATCGTAAACATGGCATTTGCGAATCGTAAACATGGCATTTGCGAATCGTAAATATGGCATTTGCGAATCGTAAACATGGCATTTACGATGCGCAAACAAGGCATTTATGTTTACAAGAACGCGATGGTCAGTCCGGCCATGACGATGCTCACCATCGACATGAGTTTGATGAGGATGTTGAGCGATGGGCCGGAGGTGTCCTTGAACGGGTCGCCCACGGTGTCGCCCACGATCGTGGCCTTGTGGTTTTCGCTGCCTTTGCCTTCAAAGTGGCCTTCCTCAATCATCTTCTTCGCGTTGTCCCATGCGCCGCCCGAGTTTGACATGAACACGGCGAGGGTGAAGCCTGCCGCGAGACCGCCTGTGAGCAGGCCGAGCACGCCAGCCACACCGAGCACAAGACCCACGACGATGGGTATGATGATGGCGAGCAGCGACGGGATGATCATCTCGCGCTGAGCGCTTCGCGTGCTGATCTCCACACAACGCCCATAGTCGGGTGTTGCCTTGCCTTCGAGAATGCCCTTTATCTCACGGAACTGTCGTCGCACCTCCTGAACCATCGACTCGGCAGCCCGTCCAACGGCACCCATGGTCAGTCCGCAGAACAAGAACGCCGCCATGGCTCCAAGGAATGCTCCCACGAGCACCTTCGGGTTTATGAGGTTTACCTGGAAAAACTCAATGAAGTCGATTGTCGTGGCGTTTGTCGGGTCGAAGATGTTGCCCGCGGCGTCAACATATTGTTGGCCGTTCTCCACGGCCCGCATCATCGCAATCTTTATCTCCTCTATGTAAGATGCCAGCAGGGCGAGAGCCGTTAGAGCGGCAGAGCCGATGGCAAAGCCCTTGCCCGTGGCGGCTGTGGTGTTGCCAAGAGCATCGAGGGCGTCTGTGCGTTCACGCACCTCCTTGCCCAAGCCGCTCATCTCGGCGTTGCCGCCGGCATTGTCGGCGATGGGTCCATAGGCGTCTGTTGCAAGGGTTATGCCGAGCGTTGACAACATGCCCACGGCTGCTATGCCGATGCCGTAGAGACCTGTGCTTATCGACGTTGCCGAGAGCGACATGTCGAAGCCGTTGGCGCAGAGGTAACTGAGCATGATGGCCACGGAGATGGTTACAACGGGGATCATCGTAGAGATCATGCCCGTGCCTATGCCTTTTATAATGACGGTGGCGGGACCTGTCTGCGATGCCTCCGCAATTTTCTGCGTCGGCTTATAGCTGTGTGAGGTGTAATATTCGGTTGCTTGGCCAATGACCACACCGGCCACAAGACCGCTGATGACGGCGAACGACAGTCCGAGCCAGTTTTCTATGCCGAGCAGATACAATATTATAAATGTGGCGACGGCAATGAGAACCGCGCTCACGTTGGTGCCGAGTCCCAGCGAGTGGAGCAGCTCCTTCATCGTTGCGCCTTCCTTTGTGCGCACCATGAAGATGCCGATGAGCGACAGGAAGATGCCTATCGCCGCTATGACCATTGGCGCTATGACAGCACGCAGCTGCATGTCGCCGTTCATGGCGAAGGCCGTAGCGCCCAGAGCAGCAGTAGAGAGTATGGAGCCGCAATAGCTCTCATAGAGGTCGGCCCCCATGCCAGCCACGTCGCCCACGTTGTCGCCCACGTTGTCGGCAATGGTCGCGGGGTTGCGCGGGTCGTCTTCAGGTATGTTGGCCTCCACCTTGCCCACAAGGTCGGCGCCCACATCGGCAGCCTTGGTGTATATTCCGCCTCCCACACGGGCGAAGAGAGCCTGTGTTGAGGCGCCCATGCCGAAGGTCAGCATGGTGGTGGTAATGGTTACGAGGGCTGTGCTCTCGCCTTCATACACAGCGTTGAGAACAACAAACCAGATGGCGATGTCGAGCAGTCCGAGACCCACCACAACGAGCCCCATGACGGCTCCGCTGCGGAAGGCAATCTTCAGACCTTTGTCCAGGCCTGTGCGTGCACCGTTGGCTGTGCGTGCCGATGCATAAGTGGCGGTCTTCATGCCGAAGAAGCCAGCCAAGCCTGAGAACAAGCCGCCTGTAAGGAACGCGAATGGCACCCACGGGTTCTGCACTTTCATCACATAAGCCATGAAGGCAAAGATGACGGCGAGCACCACAAACACGATGGCCACAACCTTATATTGCTGCTTAAGATAAGCCATGGCACCTTTTCTCACATGTGCCGCAATCTCTTTCATCCGGTCTGTGCCTTCATCTTCTTTCATCATTGAGCGGAAGAAGAACCATGCCATTCCCAACGCCACGACGCTGGCTATGGGGATAAGCCAAAATACTGATGGAATGTTGTTCATAACGATTTCTTTATTAGGTTTATAATAGATGCCTCTTGTCTCCTCGTTTACCGTCTTTTGTGCAAACGAATCGAATATGCAAATATAAGAAATATGTGGATACAAAAGGTGAAAAACATGATATTTTTTTTCAAAAAGCTTTTATCTGTAGCCTTTGGGATGAAAAATGTTTTGCATCATTTTGATTGTTTTAGTTGCTGTTTCGTATATTTTTGTTAACTTTGCACCCGTTATTATAACAAATCGATTAAGTTTAGGTTAAGGATAATGCAAATCATGGCTGCCGTTCTTTAAAGACCGCCACATTATTAGAGAGAGACTATGGAAGCAATAAACAGTTTTTTCACAGCGTTCAGCGCGTTTCTGTGGGGATGGCCCATGATCGTCCTCCTTTTGGGAACCCACATTTTTCTCACCATCCGCCTTCGCTTTCCGCAGCGCAAAATCTTTAAGGCCATCGCGTTGTCTGTGAAACGCGACAAGCAGGCTACGGGCGACGTGTCACAGTTTGGCGCTTTAGCCACCGCCCTTGCTGCCACCATAGGCACGGGCAACATCATTGGCGTGGCAACGGCCATTGCCTTGGGTGGTCCCGGAGCTGTGTTCTGGTGTTGGCTTACAGGTGTCTTCGGCATCTCTACCAAATATGCCGAGGGGTTGCTTGCCGTGAAATATCGTGTGAAGACCAAACGTGGTCAGATGATAGGCGGCCCTATGTATGCTCTTGAGAAAGGGTTGGGATGGAAATGGCTTGCCGTGCTCTTCGCCATCTTTGCAACCCTTGCCTCTTTCGGCATAGGCAGCACCGTTCAGGCCAACGCCATCTCCACGCTTGTAGAGAACCAGTATAACGTATCGCCCTACATCACAGGTCTTGTCGTCACCGCCCTTGGTGCCGCCGTCATCGTGGGTGGCGTGAAGTCGATAGCCAAGGTGTGCGGCATGCTTGTGCCCTTCATGGCCATCTTTTATGTGTTGGGTTGCATCTACATCCTGTTTGTGAACCATGCTTATCTGCTCCCCGCTCTTCAGGTAATCTTCGATTCGGCGTTCACCACAAAGGCGGCTGGCGGTGGCTTTGCCGGCAGCACACTCATCATGGCCGCGCGTTATGGCATTGCCCGCGGCTTGTTCTCCAACGAGTCGGGTCTTGGCTCCGCGCCCATTGTTGCCGCCGCTGCCCAGACGCGCAATCCGGTCCGTCAGGCGTTGGTGTCGTCCACAGCCACGTTCTGGGACACGGTTGTCATCTGTGCGCTCACAGGCCTGGTCATCACCTCCAGCATCATTGCCTATCCCGACATCGACTATCATAACGGCGCCGCCCTTACCAAGGTTGCCTTCAGCAAGATTCCATATATCGGAGCGCCGCTGCTCACCTTCGGTCTCTCCACCTTCGCCTTCAGCACAACCCTTGGCTGGAGCTATTATGGCGAGCGTTGTGTCGAGTATCTCAAGGGCAAGCGCTGGATGCTTTTCTATCGCATGATCTACATCGTGAGCATCTTTGTGGGTAGCGTTGTCAATCTGGCGTTGGTGTGGAACCTTGCCGACTGCATGAATGCTCTCATGGCCATCCCTAACCTTTTGTCTCTCCTCTGTCTTAGCGGCATCATCGTTCATGAGACCCGCAAGTATCTGTGGCGCGGACAACTCGATAGGGAAATGGACGAAAAGGAAATAGAGGAACTGGAATAAGAACCTCTTGATGCGAAACGTTCATGACCCTTTTCGTTAAGTCGGGGGGAGCAGATACTCCCTTAATCCACCTTTTCCCAATCCAATATTCCCTTGCCGTTTTCATCCAGTTCAATGCCTAATCCAATGACTTGGCGTTTGTCTGCCTTAAACGGTTCAAGATATTGGCGGGTTCTTATTTGCTGTATGGCAGCATCCTTGCCACCGTTGTTGCGCAACTTCAGTTCCATGACATAGATGTAGCGTGAGGTCTGCGCCGTTATGTCTATACGACCTGTGGCGAGCATGTGCTCAACCTCCACCTTCAGACCAATGGCGTTGAGAATGGTGCTGATGACCAGACGGTAACGTTCTTCCATGTCCATAGAAGCCAGCTTCTTGTTGCTGTAAGGCACGTCTGCAACGAGGGCTTTAAGCGTCTTCATGGCATCGTCTGTCTGTCCCATGCCTAATTGTGCATACAGGTTGGCTTGCAAAGATTGTGTGTCGCTTTCTTGTCGTAAGGTTAAGCTTGGGAGCACCGCCTCATATAAAGCTTGTTTCACCTCCTCGTTGGGGAATCCTAAGATGTAGCCAAACTCGTCGCTGTCCTTAATTGTCAAATAGCCCGACTGGTAGAGGAAAAGTTCTGCGCCGCCGCCCGTTACATCAGATGTCTCCAACGTGTTTCGCATTATGCGGCAATGCTCAAAGTTCTTCATACGAAGCTCCATGTTGCTAACAAATTTCGGTATCAAGGACGTTGCTCCCGATGCAGCCCAGAAATTCCTTACTCTTGATTGATTCAAGGCGTTGATGAGGCTGAAGGGGTTGTAGACATCAACCATATTGCCTTCGCTGAAATGGTAACCGTCATAATATTCCTTTAGCTTGTCATGGGTCTCCTGTGTCGTCCAATTGTTTATAGCCCCCATTCTTTCCAGTTCTGGCTCAAAATTCTCTCGTATCTCCTGTTCCGTGATGCCGCAGATGGCAGCATATTCTGGAAAGAAACTGATGTTTGTCAGATTGTTAAGCACAGAGAACAGGGATATCTGCGTAAATTTTGTTATGCCTGTGAGAAATACGAAATGTTCATATTCGTCATCGGCTTTAAGGATGGCGAACACCTCACGATAGGCTTCGGTGCATCGGTCGTGCTCAGGTGTTTTCCATGAATGTTGCAGAGGCGAGTCGTATTCGTCAATAAGAATGGCCACCTGCAACCCCGTCTGTTTGTATGCCGCTTTGATGATGGCATGAAAGCGGTCGGCGAGTTGTGCTGTGGGGTCGATATTGATGGCATACATTTCCTCATAGTCATTGAAGCGCATGCTCAGGTAGGAGCGCAACGTCTCAGCATTGGCCCCGCCACGGCTCATGTCAAGTCGGATGACAGGACGCTTCTTCCAGTCTTTTTCCAACTGCATAATCTTCAGTCCCTCGAAAAGCTCCTTCCTGCCTTCAAGATACATCTGTAGCGTATCTACAAGCAACGACTTGCCGAAGCGACGAGGGCGGCTTAAGTAATTGAATTTTGTGCCACGGTTAACCAGATTCCAAACAATGTCGGTCTTGTCTACATAGAGAAAACCTTCTTCTCTGATAACCTTGAACGATTGTATGCCGGCTGGCAGTTTGCGGTTGTTGGTGTCTGTCATATCTTTTTCCTCCTGTCTTTATCTTATGCAAAGATAATGCAAACCGAGCGCAGAGATGCAAGCTTGCTTGTAATCTATGCCAAGGTGCAGCTTATCTTATGCAAAGATAATCATTGCTTGTCAATTATCCAAATAATGGATAACTAATCTTGTCTCAGCTTATAACGATACGTCGCATGTGTGCCTACTTTTAGCTGACGCAAATGCACAAAAAAGTGGCGCAAAAGACGCAAAATGAATAAAAAACACTACCTTAGCAGGAGAACAAAGAATGCTGTTATTATGAAAAATCTGTTACTCACATATTTTGACCGCTCACATGTGGGGCGAAACATCCGTAAGAAGCTTGGGTTGTCGCAAGATGATGACCTAAGACGCTTTTTGATTGTCAATTAGAGCCATAAGTGGACTTTCCGAATACCTAAATCTTGGTATTCGCTTCTTTTTATAATACCTATTTTTGGGTATTGCGCACCTTCCCAAACCTTAATAACTTTGCATCGAAAAGACGTTAGGCCGTTGATGGCTTTATGGTTATGCAATTTTTAAAGAACCAAAAGCTGAGCTTTAAAACACCAAAAGCTGTGCTTTAAAACACCAAAACCAGTTTTTCACTAACAGATGCAACATGAAGAGGAACATTCTTTTATTGATATTTTTTTTGATCGAGACAGTAGCGGTCATGGCCGGAACCGGACGTTACACCGTGTCGGGCAGGGTGCTCGACGAGCACGACCTTAAGCCGTTGCCTTATGCCACCGTGAAGGTGCTGAATCTCGAGCTGTGGGCCATCACCGATGAAGGTGGTGCGTTCACCATTGCCAATGTGCCCGAGGGAACCACTACCTTAGAGATAACCACGTTGGGTTATGTCACACGCTCTATCTCCTTCGCGCTCAGCCACAATACCGATCTTAAGAACATACGTCTGAAAGAAGACAACCTCAGCTTGCCGGGCGTGGAGGTGACAGCCCGCAAGCAGTCGACCACGGGCACCACCACCTACACCCTCGACCGCACCACCCTCGACCACTCGCAGGTTCTCTCGCTCAACGACATCATGTCGTTGCTGCCTGGCGGACAGACCGTCAACTCGACCCTTATGAACGACACGCGCCTCGCCCTACGTTCAAGCACAGGCGAGCGTGGCAACGCCGCCTTCGGCACAGCCATAGAGGTCGACGGCATGCGTCTCGACAACAACGCGAGCATGAGCGAGACCCAGTCGGCATCAACCCGCAACGTAGCCGCATCCAACATAGAGAGCGTGGAGGTCATTGCAGGAATACCCGGCGTCGAGTATGGCGACGTGTCTAACGGCGTGGTCAAGGTGAACACCCGCCGCGGCCACTCGCCATGGATCGTTGAGGCATCAGTAAACCCCTACACCCGTCAGGTGGCGCTGAGCAAGGGCTTGACGTTGGGCCATCGTGGCGGCACGCTCAACTTCTCGCTTGAGCATGCCCGCTCCTTTGCCGACATCGCCTCACCCCACACCGCCTATAACCGCAACATCCTCTCGGCAATCTACAGCAAAGCCTTAGCCCTTCGCGGCACCACCCTCAACCTCACGGCAGGTCTTACAGGCAACATCGGCGGCTACAACTCTGAGGCCGACCCCGATGCTTTCCGCGACACCTACCAGCGTCAGCGCGACAACCTGTTGCGCGGCAACATGCAGCTCGACTGGCTCTGCAACACCCGCAGCACCGGCGTGTTCAACGTCAACCTGCAGGCAGCGTTCTCTTATGCCGACAAGCGCTCCGAGAGCTATGTCAACACCTCGTCGTCATCGTCACAGGCTTATCTGCACACCATGACCGACGGCTACGCCATCGCCCGCGACTATGCTGAGGGCATGGGCACGGGCAGCATTGTCCTCGGTCCCACAGGCTATTGGTATGTGCGCTCCTACAACGACCAGAAGCCGCTGAGCCTGCAACTGAAGCTCAAGGCCGACTGGACACGCCGCCTCCGTGGGGCCGTGAACCGCTTGACGGTGGGCAGCGAACTGAACACGTCGCGCAACAACGGTCAAGGAACCTATTATGAGGACATGCGCCTTGCCCCCACCTGGCGTCCCTACGACTACAGCACGCTGCCCACCATGCGCAACCTCGCCCTCTTTGTCGAGAACCGTCTGACCCTGGGTCCGCTGCTCCTTGTGGCAGGTCTCCGCGACGACATAACGATGATCAGCGGCTCCAGCTATGGCACAGCCAGCAGTCTGTCGCCACGTCTCAACGCCCGCTATAATATAATAAAAGGTGAGAGCGCCTCGCTCACCATCCATGCAGGCTACGGCAAGAGCGTCAAGCTGCCGTCGTTTCAGGTGCTCTATCCCGCCGACACCTACACCGACCGACTGGTGTTCACCCCCGGCTCCACCGCCGACAACAAGGCCTATTATGCCTACTATACCAACGTGCAGCGCGCCATTTACAACAGCGATCTCAAGTGGCAACGCACCCATCAGGTCGAGGCAGGCGCCGATGCAACCCTCGGCAAGGCACGGCTCAGCGTGTCAGCCTTCTGGAGTCGCACCTATGACCCCTACCAGACGGTCAACCTCTACACCCCGTTCGCTTATAACCAGACCTCACAGTCGGCCCTTGAGGGTTGTGGCATAGCCGTTGCCGACCGCCTTTACAGCGTAGACCCCACAACAGGAGTGGTGACCGTCACCTCATCCGCCAACGGCCAGACCACGAAGCTCCCTTACACCACGCGCCACACTTACACCTCCAACCGCCAGTATGTCAACGGCTCGCCCGTGACGCGCTACGGTCTTGAGTGGGTGGCCGAGATGCCGCTGGTGAGCAACCGCCACACCGTCGGTCTGTCGCTGCGCTTCGACGGCAACTATTATCATTATCGCGGCGTCGACCGCACGCTCATAGCAGGTGCCCCCAACGGTGTGGGCGACCAAGCTTCCACCTCAGGCCAGCAGCCCCTCATTGGCTATTATGTGGGCAGCAACATAACCTCGGCATCAGCCGCCAGCACACCGTCGGTGAGCAATGGCGTGTTAAACAAAATTTGCAGCATGAACACCACGCTCACCGCCCGCATGCCGCGTCTGCGTCTTGTCATGACCATGCGCCTGGAGACAACCTTCCTCAACTATCGCCGCAACCTGTCAGAGAACCGCACGACGATTGCTCTCGACCAGGCCGGCGACGTGACAGGCAACCCCTATGACGGACAGAAAGACCGTTATGTGGCCGTCTATCCCGAGTATTACTCGACATGGGACAACCCCACCGCCCGCATACCCTTTGCCGAGGCCTTGCTTGCAGCCAAGGACAGCGCCCCGGCGTTGTATCGCCAGTTGAGCGCCCTGATCGTGCGTAGCAACACCGCTTACTATTTCAATCCGCAGCGCGTGTCGGCCTACTGTTCCGCCAACTTCTCCGTGACCAAGGAGATAGGCCGTTGGGTCAGCTTGTCGTTCTATGCCAACAACTTCTTCAACAACATGGCAAAGGTGCGCAACACACAGACGGGTCTCGAGACATCGCTCTTCAACAGCGGTTACATTCCGAAGTTCTATTATGGCGCATCGGTAAGGATAAAGATCTAATGTAAAAAAAGAAAAGCTTTAATGTAAAAAAATCTCTAATATTAAAAAATGATAAACAAGAACATCCTGACATATCTCTTCCTCGTCATGCTCACGCTCCTCACATCGTGCAGCTACGACGAGAAGATTGGTACCTACAACGTGGAGGTGCAGCTGAGCGAGGCCGTGGCCGACGTGCCTGTGGTCATGACCAACGCCACGGGCAGCACAGCCACCGCCATGACCGACGGGAGCGGCACCGCACGTTTCACCCTGCCTGCCGGCATCTACAGCGTTAGTGCCTCAAAGGTCACCGACGACGCCTACTTCCGTCATGTCTGCAACGGCTCCCTCGCCGACATAGCCATAGGCAGCGGCACCACCACCGTGGCTCTACCCGTGACCGTGACCGCCATGCAGACCGCCAACCCCATCCTCATAAAAGAGCTTTACGTTGGCGGCTGCCAGAAGAACGACGGGTCGGGAAAGTTTGCCAAGGACAAATGCATCATCCTCTACAACAACTCGTCAGAGCCCGTGTCGCTCAACAACATGGGCTTCGGCATGATTGAACCCTACAACGCCGAAGCCAACACCCACTCGTTCCTCAACGGTGGCAAGCTCGACTATGCCGATGCCGACTGGGTGCCGGCCATCAACGGCGTGTGGTTCTTTCAAGACGGATGCGTCATTGAGCCTTACTCGCAACTGGTGGTCAACGTTCATGGCGCCATTGACAACACGCAGACCTACACCAACTCGGTCAACTATGCCAACGCCGCCTATTATTGCATGTATGACGTGGAGGCCACGAGCAGCGATGGCGGCAAATATATAAACACCATGTATTATCCTTCGCCTGCCGATGTGATAAGCACAAGCCACTATCTGAAGGCTGTGAAATATGGCAAGGGCAATGCGTGGCCCATGAGTCAGACCTCGCCCGCTGTCGTCTTGTTCCGCACCGAGGACATCACGCCGAAGGCTTATGCCGAAGAGGCGGCAAACATAATATATCCCACGGGCAAAGAGGGCAACATCGTCTATGCCTGTCTGAAGCTGCCACGCCGATGGGTCGTCGATGCTGTGGAGGTGTATAACACCACGGCGCTCGCCAACTGCAAGAAGCGTCTTACCTCCGACCTCGATGCCGGCTACGCCCCGCTGACAGGAGGCTACGGCCACTCATTGATAAGAAAGGTGGAGACGACCGTCGACGGCCACGCCATCTATCAAGACACCAACAACTCAAGCAACGATTTCTATGAAGCCGACAATTGTTCTCTTCGTTAGCATGTTGAGCATGCCCGCCATGGCGCAGCGCGACTTCCTGCTCACCAAGCAGCGTAACGTGTGGCTCACATCGGCCAACGCCGCTGCGCTCACGACGTTCAGCGACAGCACCATTGCCCACGCCACGCTCTCTTACAGTCATGCCGACGGCACTCGCCGCTCGCTCTCCGACGGCAAGAGGCAGGACGTTTATGGCGCCGATGTGCAGTCGTTCTTCCGTCTCTCGCCCTCCATTGTGGCTTATGGCCGCGCCGCCTATGAGAACCGAAGCGTGACCGAGGCGGCGGGCAGCATGTTCTTCCCGACAAGCCAGCTGATGCCTTTCGACCTTGTGGAGGAAGATGAGGGCAACGTCGGCGACAAGGGCATGGAGACCTTCAACGTTGATGGCGCCATAGGGTGGCAGGTGACACGCCACGTGGCGTTTGGCGCACAGCTCAACTACAGCTCAGGCACCTATGCCAAGCACCGCGACCTGCGCCACAGCAACACGCTGATGGACCTCGATGCGCGGGTCAGCGTCTTCTTACGGTTGCCTCACAACAGTGGGGTAGGGGCAGGACTGGTCTACCGCCGTCGCAGCGAGACCATGCTGTTTAAAACCTACGGCACCACCGACCGCATCTACACCACGCTAATAGACTATGCCAACGGTCAGGGCGAACACGAGACCTTCGGCACCGAGGGGTTCACCGACAGCAAGAACGAGTTGCCGCTGCTTTCTGAGCAGGTGGGCGTCACGGCACAAGGTGCTTACGACCGCCTGTTTGCTGAAGCCACCTACACCCACCGCATGGGCTACTATGGCCGCAAGTCGCAATATAGTGCGTCGCACGAGCGGCATCATGGCGACCTCCTTGCCCTCCGTCTGCGTTACGACCTTGCACGCAAGACGCAACGCCTGATATGGGTGGACCTGCAGATGACCACCGAGCAGCTCACGGCAGAGCGCGAAAACTACCGTCGCACGACAGCTTCCAACGGCTCCTCTGTCACCTATTATGAATATTTTGAGCCAACGAAGATGGCAGACAAGGCACAGACCTACGGCACAGCTGCCGTGACCGCCTACTGGAAGCCCGCCGCCGACATATACCTGTGGCACCTCAACGCCGGTCTCGACTTCTGGACACGCCGCCAGACGGCCTACGTCTTCACGGCCGCCCATACCGCCACACCCCATCTCGTGGCGCCGTTCGTCCTCGCCCGCCGCAGTATGCTCACCCGCAACCGCTCGCTGTGGTCGGCCCAGGTGCGCTGCACAGCCGTCACGGGCAGCAACGACGGGGTGGTTGCCGATGCCTCTCTTTCTTACGAGATGCCGCTGCGTGGCACGAAGTTGAGGCCTTGCCTTGCGCTCAACTACTGCTTCTCGCGTGTGTCGGGTGCCACGCGCAACGGCGTTGGCGTCACGGCTTCAGCAACGTTTTAGGACTTATTTTAAACGAAATATAAACAAAAAAAGACAACGGATATGAAAAAAGTTTTTACTCTTATCATCGCTTGCATAGCAGCGATTGCAGCCACGGCACAGACCGAAGGCGCAACAGCAACATGGGGTCTCACAGGCGAAGGCACAGAGGCTAACCCCTACTGCATCTACACCGCCGATGACCTTTACGCCATGGCAAAAAACTGTAACGCCGACCACAAAGGCACAGGCGAGTATTTTGTTCTGAAGAACGACATCGACTTCGGTGGCACAGCCGAAACACCCATGCAGCTCCCAGCCATCGGCAAGGACGGCAACGCAAAGATAGCACAGATTGCCTATGGCTTCGACGGTATCTTCGATGGCGCCGGCCACACCATCAGCGGCATATACCACACCAAGGCGAGCAACGACGCCACAGGAAAATATAACGCCATCTTTGGCTGCATCGACAAGAACGGCGTGGTTAAGAACCTCGTGATCAGCAAAGACAATCACATCACAGGCTACAACTATGTGGGAACCGTCGCCTCGCTGAACATGGGTCTCATCCAAAACTGTACCAACTATGCCGATGTCACAGCCACCAACTTTGCCGCTGGCGGCATCTGCGGTTTCTTTGTCAACGGCACAGGCACCGTTAAAAGCTGCAAGAACACAGGCAACGTGAAGGCCATGACCTATGCTTCGGGCATCTGCGGCGGCTCACAGTCGGGCAAATCAATAAGTGCCTATAGCTACCTTATCGAGAATTGCTCCAACAGCGGTGATCTGTCAACCACCAATGGAGTAGGTTCTGCCGGCATCGCCGGCTCTTACTCGGGTGCTGTGAAAAACTGCACCAACTACGGCATCACTGACGACACCCATGGCACCGCCAAATCAAGACAATATACCGCCGGCATCGTGGCTTGTGCAAGCTTCGCTGTCGACATTGACGGCTGCAACAACTACGGCACCGTGAACGGCGTGAAGAACGTGGGCGGCATCGTTGGCAACGTGATGAAAGGCGACGAGGCGGCTACCGTCATTGAGAACTGTGTGAACGATGCTGCCGTGAACGGACAGGATGCTTATGTTGCCGGCATCGTCGCCAACTCGGCTCGCGCCGAGGGACTGGTGTCGGTGGCAAGCTGCACCAACAAGGGCAAGGTGTCTACCACCGCCACCACCGAGTTTGTCGGCAACCTGCGCGGCAACAGCACCATAGCTCTTGGCGAGGGCAACATCATTGCCGACGGCCTCACAGCCTATGCTCTCGACCCCAAAGGCACAGGCATCAACAACGTTGGGCTTGACGCAACAGCAAAGAACGGCAAGTTTGTAAAGAACGGACGTGTCGTGATCATCAACAACGGTAACGAATATAACCTTAACGGAACAAAATTCTGATTTATGCGAAAAATCTTATCGCTTCTCTTCTGCCTTGGCGGCTTCATGGCCGCCGGGGCACAGACCTTGCCCCTTGACAGCTGCATACGCAAAGGCACGCTCAGCAACGGTCTCACCTATTATATTAGACATAACGCCCAGACACCGGGACAAGCCGACTTCTACATCGCGCAGCGCGTGGGTTCCATCTTGGAGGAGCCGCAGCAGCGCGGACTGGCACACTTTCTCGAGCACATGGCGTTCAACGGCACACGCCACTTCCCCGACGGCAACGGCGGCGAGCGCTCCGTGCGCAGCTGGTGTGAGCGCAACGGCATAAAGTTTGGCGCCGACCTCAACGCCTACACGTCCATCGACCAGACGGTCTACAACATCTCCAACGCCCCGATAACCAAGGCGGGCGTGGCAGACACCTGTCTCATCATCCTCCACGACTGGGCTGGCTCGCTGCTGCTTAAGGACAACGAGATCGACCAGGAGCGTGGTGTCATCCGTGAGGAGTGGCGCACCCGTCGCTCACGCATGGCGTCCATGCGCATGATGGAAGACGCCATGCCGGTGATCTATGCAGGGTCTAAGTATGCCGACTGTCTGCCCATCGGACACATAGAGGTGGTCGACACGTTCCGTTATGACGTGCTGCGCGACTACTATCGCCGCTGGTATCGCCCCGACCTGCAAGGCATCATCGTCGTTGGCGACATCAACGTTGACGAGATGGAGGCAAAGATAAAGAACCTGTTCAAGGACGACACCGTGCCGGCAGGAGCACCTGAGCGCACCTATTATGGTGTGCCCGACAACAAGGAGATGATCGTCTACACCCAAGCCGACAAGGAGCAGCCCACGCTCAACCTGTCGCTCTTCATGAAGCGCGATGCCGACCCACGCTCACAGCGCGACACGCGCGAGGCGTTCCTCGGCGGCTACAAGTCGCGTCTTGCCATGTTCATCCTGCGTCAGCGTCTGGCACAGCTCTCGCATGAGGCGCAGCCGCGTGTCATGTCGGCAAGCTGCCGCTCAGGCAACTTCTACATCACACCCGAGAAAGAAGCGTTCTCGCTGAACATCGGTCTGATGCCTAACGACCCGCAGACGGGCATCGACGCTGCCGTTGCCGTTGTGGAGAAGGCACGCCGCTATGGTGTGACCGAGGCAGAGCTGGAGCACGCCAAGGTGCAGCACACCGTGAGCATTGAGCACCGCCTCGACAACAAGGAGAAGACACGCAACGCCGAGTATGCCAAGAGCATCGTCGCCAACTTCTGCAACGCTGAGCCTTGCATGAACATCGAGTATGAAGCAGCGCTGGAGGCCGAGTTCTCTGCCACCGTGACCCTCGACGACATAAACAAGACGCTGAAGGACATCATCACCGACGAGAACCAGGTGTGCATGGTGTTCGGCCCGACACAGTATGACGGCAAGGCTTACACCATGCCTACAGCCGACCAGTTTAAGACATGGATAGAAGCTGCACAGAAGAAAGAATATGCCGACGACAACAAGGCAGGTGCCGTGGACCCCACGTTCATGAAGAAGCTTCCCAAGAAGGGTAAGATCGTGTCGAAGCGCGAGGTGGCTAACGGCTACACCGAGTATGTGCTCTCCAACGGCATAAAGATTAGTGCACGTCCCTCAGATATAGAGCCTAACCGCCTGACGATAAACATGTTCCGTCTGGGTGGCCGCTCGCTCTACCCCGACAGCGACGCCGCCACTCTGCAGTTCTTGGGTAGCGTGGTGCGCGAGAGTGGCGCTGCCGATTTCGACTACCTCACCCTTGAGAAGAAACGCCGTGGCAAGGCGTTGCGCGTGGTGCCTTACATCGACTCGGAGGAAGAGGGCGTGAAGGGCGTGTGTGTGGCTTCCGACTTTGAGACCTGGCTTCAGGTGATGTATCTCTACCTCACCCAGCCGCGCAAGGACAAGGCCATCTTCCAGAACATGGTTGCCAAGCAGCGGTCGATGCTGAAGAACCGTAACGCCAGTCCGAACGTAACCTATAACGACTCGTTGCGCGTGGCTGTCTATGGACACCGCAAGCGCACGGAGCCCATCACGGCAGAACGTCTTGACGAGGTGAACTTCGACCGCATGTACGAGATCTATCATGAGCGCTTCGCCAACCTTGAGGGCATGAACCTCATCGTCACGGGCGACATTCGTGAGGACCTGTTTGAAGATCTCCTCTGCCAGTATGTGGCAAGCTTGCCTGGCAAGAAGGCAAAGAAGGGTCATGAGGCAGACCACAAGCCGGGACAGTATGCTCTCGACATTGAGCGCGGAAAGACCACAACGGTGTTCCACAAGACGATGAAGACCCCGTCGGCGCTCACCAATGTGCTCTACACCGCCGATGTGCCTTACACCGCCGACAATGACCTTAAGCTCGACGTGCTCTCGCAGATCATGCGTGCCGTCTACACCGAGACCGTGCGCGAGGAGAAGGGTGGCACCTATGGCGTGAGCGTGGACGGACAGTTCTGGAAATATCCCACCGAGGGTTGCTCCATGACCGTCAACTTCCGTTGCGACCCCAAGAAATATGACGAGCTGCTGCCTGTCATCGATGAGCAGTTGCAGCGCATGGCTAAAGAGGGTCCCACGGAGGAGCAGTTGAAGAACGTGAAGGAGTATGAGCGTAAAAACTATGACCGCGCCGTGCTCACCAACGGATGGTGGGAGTATGTGCGCTATCACGAGTTGCGCGATGGCATCGACTTCAACGACCAGTATCTTCAGAAGGTTGACCGCCTGACCCCTGCCGACATACGCGATTTCTGCCGTCTGCTCACCACATCGGGAAACCGCATTCAGGTGACGATGAAATAGGAGGTGACGGAAGGTAAGGAAGATATCGGAAGGTAAGGGAGATAATGGAAGGTTAGGAAGGTAACGGAAGGTAAGGAAGATATCGGAAGATAACGGAAGTTAGCGGGAGTTAACGGACGTATGTTTTATTGCTTGAGCTCTAAAGCTATTGTCCGTTAACTTCACTCGCGAAGCGAGTTAACTTCCCTTTAACTTCCCTTTAACTTCCCTTTAACTCCCCTTTAACTTCCCTTTAACTTCCCTTTAACTTCCCTTTAACTCCCCCCAACAATTATTAAAATAAAAAACAATGAACAAAAACAATATTTCTGTTTTCAAAGGCATGCAGCGGGCCGCTGTTGTTCTGCTGCTCTGCCTCTCAGCCCTGTCGGCACATGCCGGCGACGTGATGACGAAAAAGGCCGACGGCACCTATGTGGTGCGCACAACAACGATATGCAAGGCCCGTGGCTACCGCAAGGGAACACCCGTGGAGGTGCACATAAAGAAAGGCAACGTGGTGAAGGTCGTGGCGTTGAAGAACGAAGAGACCGTGCCCTATTTTTCACGCGTCAAGCAGTTTCTGCTGCCTCTCTACAACAACCTTAAGCTCTCGAAAGCCAAGAAGCTGACTGAGCAGACCAAGGTCGATGGCTGCACAGGCGCTACGTTCAGCACAAAGGCGGTGCAGAAAAACATTCACGCCGCAATTGAATATTACGAGAAGAACAAGTGAAGTAAGTGAAGAGTGAAGAGTGAAGAGTGAAAAATCCATATGCTTTGCTTTCTTGCAGCCTTAGCTATAGGATTTTTCACTTTTCACTTTTCACTTTTCACTCTTCACTCTTCACTTTTTCAACTAAAATTAAATTATCGTCTTTTTTCTCAATTTTTTTTATTACTTTTGCGAGTTGACAAATTAATCTTTTAAAAACACCACGACATAATGTGGACGACGAGATAAAAGACGGCGAGGAGTTGAACGCCAAGGACCTGAACGACGCGAATGAAGCCCCTGCCGACGGAAAGGGCGAGGAACATTCCGACTATAAGCCTGTGAACCGGTTTGACGCTTCGGCTGTGCACCACCTTAGCGGAATGTACCAGAACTGGTTCCTCGACTATGCCTCATACGTTATTCTGGAGCGTGCCGTTCCCCACATAGAGGACGGCCTGAAACCTGTGCAGCGACGTATCCTTCACTCCATGAAGCGTATGGACGACGGACGCTACAACAAGGTTGCCAACATTGTGGGACACACCATGCAGTTTCACCCTCACGGTGACGCTTCCATCGGCGATGCCCTCGTGCAGATGGGACAGAAAGATCTGGTCATCGACTGTCAGGGCAACTGGGGAAACATCCTCACCGGCGACCCTGCCGCTGCTCCACGATACATAGAGGCACGCCTGTCAAAGTTTGCGCTCGACGTGGTGTTTAACCCCAAGACCACCGAGTGGCAGCTCTCTTACGACGGACGCAACAAGGAGCCTATCACCCTGCCCGTGAAGTTTCCGTTGCTGCTCGCCCAGGGTGCCGAAGGCATTGCCGTGGGTCTGAGTTCGAAGATCCTGCCCCATAACCTCAACGACCTGTGCGACGCTGCCGTGAGCTACCTCAAGGGTCAGCCGTTCAGCCTCTATCCCGACTTCCCCACGGGTGGCAGCATCGACGTGTGCAAGTATAACGACGGTCAGCGTGGCGGCATGCTCAAGGTTAGGGCCAAGATCGAAAAGCTCGACAACAAGACGCTTGCCATAAGGGAGATCCCGTTCAGCAAGACCACCGCCACGCTCATCGACTCTATTCTGCGTGCCATAGAGAAGGGCAAGATCAAGGCAAAGAAGGTGGAAGACAACACCGCCGCCAACGTGGAGATTCTGGTGCACCTCGCCCCCGGCGTGTCGTCAGACAAGACCATCGACGCCCTCTATGCCTTCTCCGACTGTGAGATTAACCTGTCGCCCAACTGCTGCGTCATCCAGGACAACAAGCCGTGCTTCCTGTCGGTGAGCGATGTGCTGCGTTACAACGTAGACAGCACCATGGGCCTCTTGCGCAAGGAGCTGCAGATCCGTCGTGGCGAGCTGCTTGAGCAACTGTTCTTCGCTTCGCTTGAGCGCATCTTCATAGAGGAGCGCATCTATAAGGAGCGCGGCTTCGAGAACGCCACCGACATGGATGTGGCTGTGGCGTTTGTTGACAAGAAGCTGGCACCCTTCGCCAAGGACTTTGTGCGCGAGGTGACACGCGACGACATCCTCCGACTGATGGAGATAAAGATGCAGCGCATTCTTAAGTTTAACAAGGACAAGGCCGACGAGCTGATGGCCAAGATCAAGGCCGAACTTAAGGATATCGACTACGACCTTGCCCACATGACCGACGTGACCATTGACTGGTTCAAGTTTATAAAGGACAAGTATGGCAAGCACCACCCGCGCCTCACCGAGATAAAGAGTTTCGACACCATCGTCGCAACAACCGTGGTCGAGGCCAACGAGAAGCTCTACATCAACCGTCAGGAGGGATTCATCGGCACGGGTCTGAAGAAGGACGAGTTTGTGTGCAATTGCTCCGACATCGACGACATTATTGTGTTCTTCAAGGACGGCAAGTTTAAGGTCGTTAAGGTGGCCGACAAGATTTTCGTGGGCAAGAACGTGCTGTGGCTACAGGTCTACAACAAGAACGACAGGCGCACGACCTATAACGTGGTCTACCGCGACGGACAGAACGGACCCCACTATATCAAGCGCTTCAACGTGCCTACGGTGACGCGCGATCGCGAGTATGACATCACCCGTGGCGAGAAGGGATCACGCATAATGTATTTCACCGCCAACCCCAACGGCGAGGCAGAGATAATAAAGGTCATCCTTGAGGCTAACCCGCGCCTTAGGAAGGTCATCATAGAGAAAGACTTCTCGCTCGTGCCTATCAAGGGACGTGGTGCCAAGGGACAGCTCGTAACAAGAAACCCCGTTCATCGCATAGGACTGAAGAGCCACGGCCACTCTACGCTCGGCGGACGGGAGGTGTGGTTCGACCCCGATGTGAACCGCATCAACTATGACGAGCACGGACGTCTGCTCGGCGAGTTTAACGAGGACGACGCCATTCTGGTGGTGCTGGAGACGGGCGAGTTTTATATCACCAACTTCGATGCCAACAACCACTATGAGGACAATATCCGCATAATAGAGAAATGGGAGCCTGAGAAGGCGTGGACAGCCGTGGTGGTAGATGCCGACAACGGCGGCTTCTACTATCTGAAACGCTTCTGCATGGAGGCCACACAGCGCAAGCAGTCGTTCCTTGGCGACAACCCTAAGAACCGGTTTGTACTGCTCACCGACACGCCGTTCCCGCGTCTTGAGGTGACCTTCGGCGGCAACGATGCCCACCGTGAGCCCATGGAGGTGGATGCAGAGGAGTTTATCGCCGTGAAGGGCTTCAAGGCCAAAGGCAAACGTCTCACCACCTTCGATGTGGAGAAGGTCACGGAGCTGGAGCCGCTGCGCTTCCCTGAACCTCCTGCCGACGACAATGACGACGAGGAGGATGACGAGCCTGTGGATCTTGACCGCGATGCGGGAAAGAGCCAGCAGCAGGTCATTGACGAGATGACGGGACAGCTCAATCTCTTCACCGACGGCAACGGCGACAAGGTGCTTGAATGAAAACCGTAGGGTGGAAACAATTTAACGTAAACGTCTTGTTTTGAGAATAATGAACAGATTCAGAGAATGGCTGTTGTCCTTGTGCCTGGTGTCGGCTCTTGCTTCTTTTGCTCAGCAGGTGCCGACAGACAGCTGCTCGTCATCGGGTAGCTGCTCGCCATCGGGTAGCTGCTCGTCATCGGGCGACCGCTCGCCATCGGGCCGTCGCATCGTGACCAACGCGCAGATGATAGCCGTGGGCTCAACCAATATCCTCGACACCTATCTCTCGCCTGAGAAATATCGTGGCACGGCGGTTGCCTATGAGTCGCAGACGGAACGACGAAAGGAGGGACGGCAGTGGTCGCAGCAGTTGGTCTATTATGGCGAACTGGCGTTTGGCCGCAACCGCGCCGACAACGCCAACGACATGGCCGGACTCTTCCGCTTCAGCTATGGCATGCACCGCCATTGGACGCTCCTCGACAACCGTCTGGAGCTCAAGGCGGGTGCTCTTGCCGACCTTAACATCGGCTTCCTTTATAACACGCGCAACGGCAACAACCCAGCACAGGCGCGACTGTCGGTAGACCTCTCGCCATCGGCTTCGGCAGCATGGCGGTTTGAGGTGGAACGCATGGCATGCAAGGCTGTGTATGAGGTGGCGGTGCCGCTCGCGGGCGTGATGTTCTCGCCCAACTACGGGCAGTCGTATTATGAGATTTTCTCCCGTGGCAACTACGACCACAACGTGGTGCCCACAACCGTCGGGTGCGCTCCTTCGCTGCGCCAGCTCCTCGCTCTCGACATCACCCTTGGACGCACGGCTTTGCGCTTGGGCTATATGGGCGATGTGCGCCAGGCAGAGGTCAACAACCTCAAGCAACACACCTACAACCACATGTTTGTTCTTGGCATGGTGCGGCGCTTTACCATCTGCCGCATGCAGCTGTAACCGTTTCCAACTTCTCGTTGATGACCTGTCCGTCATCAGTTTCATGACCTATCCATCATTATTTTTTTTATGACCAATCCATCATTCAGAAACATCTTACGACCTCTCTTCTGTCGTCTCACGTCAGCGCTTTTGCTCATGTCGCTAACCGCGTTGTCGCTCACCTCGTGTATTGACGAGGACGAATATTCGAACACGGCGCGTGGCAACTTCGAGGCGCTGTGGAAGATGATGGATGAACATTATTGCTTCTTTGCGGAGAAGCAGCAGACCTTGGGCGTCGACTGGAACGAGGTGCACGCGCGTTATGCCGCGCAGGTCAATGACCTCATGACGGAGGACCAGCTCTTTGAGGTGCTGGGCAACATGTTGGGTGAGCTGCGCGACGGACATGTCAACATGTATTCGGCGTGGGATGTGGCGCGCAACTGGTCGTGGCATGAGGACTATCCTGCCAACGTGAGCGACACGTTGCTGCGCAGGTATCTCGGGACCGATTATCGCATCGCTGCCTCGCTGAAATATCGCATTCTCGACGACAACATAGGCTACATACGCTGCGCCTCGTTTGCCAACGCTTTTGGCGAGGGCAACCTCGATGAGGTGATGCTGTATCTCGCCCCTTGTCGCGCACTTATAATAGATGTTCGCGACAACTCGGGTGGGCTCGTGACCTCAGCGGAGCAGTTGGCTGCGCGGTTCACCAACGAGAAGCGTCTTGTGGGCTACATGCGTCACAAGACAGGACGGGGCCATGACGATTTCTCTGACCTTGAGGCGCAATATCTCAAGCCTTCCAACGGCATGCGTTGGCAGAAGCGTGTGGCTGTGCTCACGAACAGGTCGGTCTACAGCGCGGCAAACGAGTTTGTGAAATATATGAAATGTTGCCCTGGCGTTGTGGTCGTGGGCGACAGTACGGGTGGTGGCGCAGGCATGCCGTTCTCCAGCGAGCTGCCCATAGGGTGGAGCGTCCGCTTCTCCGCCTGCCCCATGTATGATGCCGATAAACAAAGTGTGGAGAACGGCATCGCTCCCTCTCTTCCCACAGCTCTCTCCGATGCTGATGCCAAGCGCGGACTCGACTCGATCATTGAAGCTGCGAGAAGAGCGGTGAAAGGGGAGTGAAAGATTCTTTTGATAAAACCGTTGAGGGGTTATAATAAGAGATTATTGCTTTAGGAAATATTCTATTGCTTCCTGTAACGAATCCAAATTGTTTTTCACAACGTCAAAAACAATGTCGCCATCAATGTCAAAATAGCCATGTGCGATGTGGTTCCTTATGCCTATAACATCTTTCCATGGTATTTCAGGGCGTTCTGTTAAAAGCTTGGAATCGGTAAATTTGTCTATTTGTTTAACGCCTTCTCCTATCGCTTCTATAAGCATGCAGCTGGCGGCAAGATTTTTCATGCCTTCAGGTGAACTATAATAATCGTCTGAAGAAAGGATGTTGGCATTCCAATCCTTTAATTGCTGTATTGCGTTCTCAATTTGCAAAAACAACCCTTTAATTCTATTTGATAACATAGATGCTGTCTTTGTTTATTTCTTCAAGAAGATATGGGTTGATGTGTTTGTGTAACCTTATCACATCAACAGAGCATTGGAGAAGATTTTCAAGGAAACGTTTCAGACGTACAACCAAATAAGCTTTAGGTTCCATCTCAACACACACGTCAAGGTCGCTTCCTTCTTTTTGTTCATTTCGGGAAACGGATCCAAATATGCGCAGCGATTTTATTCCGAAAGTTTGTCTTAGCTCTTCCGCATGCGCAGCAATTTGCGATATGTATTCTTTTGTCGTTTTCATATAAAGCTTATTTCTTGCAAAAATACAAAAACTTATTGATACCTAAGATATTCTGTTAATGATATTTTCTCAAATATAACATTTCATGTTTTTTTTCTTCCACAAGATTGTCGTTTCCATTTTTTATTTGTATTTTTGCCAAACATGTATTGCTCTATCTGAACAGAACGAAGAAATATATCAACTAAATAAATCAAAAACCAATCAACTATATGAAAAAATCTTTAATCAAAATGATGATGCTGGCAGCATGCAGCATCTTCTCGCTCACCGCTTGTGGCGGCGACGACAACGGCGGCGGATCGTCAAAGGGAGATGACGGTGACAACCAGAAGCCTACAGAGACCGTGACCTTTGCCAAAGGTGCCGACATCAGTTGGGTGACCGAGATGGAAAAATCAAAAATAAAATTTTATAATGCCAATGGCAAGCAGACCGACTGCTTCGAGCTGATGAAGGAGCTGGGCATGAACGCAATACGTCTGCGCGTGTGGGTGAACCCCACCGATGGCTATTGCAATAAGGCCGACGTGGTGGCAAAGGCGATGCGCGCAAAGGCTCTGGGTCTGGAGCTGATGATCGACTTCCATTATTCTGACTCATGGGCTGACCCCGGCAAGCAGAACATTCCCAACGCATGGAAAAACTATAACTTCGCAAAGATGAAGACAGCTGTGGCTGACCACACCAAGGAGGTGCTTCAGGCGCTTAAGGACAAGGGCGTAGGTGTGCAGTGGGTGCAGATCGGCAACGAGACAACGTCGGGCATGCTGTGGCCCATGGGCGAGGCCAAAGGCAACGATTTTGCCAACTATGTGAGCCTGAACAATGCCGGTTATGATGCTGCAAAGAGCATCTATCCTGACGCACTCTGCATCGTGCACATTGACCGCGGACAGGAGCTTACGCACCTCACATGGATGTTTGACGGTCTGAAGAAGAACGGTGCCAAATGGGACGTGATAGGTCTATCGCTCTATCCCACCGACTCGACATGGAAGAACGACACCGACAACTGCCTGGCCAACATGAGCACCCTCGCCATAACCTATGGCAAGAAGGTGATGCTCTGCGAGATTGGCATGCCGTGGGACTCGAACAACGCTGCTGCCGTGACAAAGAAGATGGTCGACGGATGCAAGAACATCAAGCAATGTCTTGGCGTGTTCTACTGGGAGCCGGAGGCTTACAACGGTTGGAAAAGCTACTCGCTTGGTGCTTTCGACAAGAGCGGTAAACCCACAGCGGCGATGAATGCGTTTAAATGATTTTCTGAAACTTCGTAAAGATTAATATTTACATTGCGCTTCGCGCTCATGCTTTGTAAACATTAATTTCCATTAATGATTCATTAATTATCATTAATACGCGCTTCGCGCGCAAAATTGATGTTTAATTAACGTTTAATTAATGGACATTAATGTTTAACCCTGCGCGAAGCGCCTAAGAATATGCAGCTTGCATGAATGTTTAACAAAGAGCTTTGCGCATTTTATACGCATGGTTTTATGATTGAAAAAATGAAAACATCAACAATATACAACAGGCTCACGAGCCTCCTGCTTCTTGCTCTTCCCCTCGCCGCTACGGCGCAGCCACGACAGAGCATGAACCTTAAAAACTGGCAGTTCTCGCGCGACAGCATAAGCTACAGCGCGGTAACCATTCCACACGATTGGGCCATCAACGGACCATTCGACAAAAAGCACGACCTTCAGTTTGTGGCGATAGAGCAGAACGGCGAGACAGAGAAGACGGAGAAGTCGGGACGCTCAGGCGCCCTGCCATGGATCGGCCGCGGCTTCTATAAGACCACGGTCAACCTGAAGAGCGTGCCAAAGACCGCCGTGCTCGAGTTTGACGGCGCCATGGCCGACCCGCATGTCTACATCAACGGCAAGCTGGCTGGTCGTTGGGCTTATGGCTATAACGCCTTCCGTGTCGACGCCCGCCCTTATCTCAAGAAAGGAAAAAACGAGATCAGCGTGAGCCTGAACAACCGCGAGGAGAGCTCGCGATGGTATCCGGGTGGCGGCCTGTATCGCCCTGTGGCGCTCGTCACCACTGCCGATGAGGCCCATCTCAACCCGTGGGGCTGCTGGTTCCGCACAGAGAGCATTGGCGACGGCAAGGCCGTGGTGAGCGTGTGCAGCAACGTTGAGTGTGTGGACAAGACGCTCGCCGTGGAGACACAGCTCCTTGGTGCCGACGGCAAGGTGGTGGCACAGAAGCGTTATGGCGACTTCAATGCCGAGGGCAACGCTGTGTTCAGCCTCGATGTCAAGGACGCGCAGCTGTGGTCGCCCGAGCAGCCGTATCTCTACACGCTCGTGACACGTCTCTACCGCAACAAGAAGGTCATCGACGAGACGCGTCAGAAGGTGGGCATACGCACCGTGCGTGTGGCACAATATGACGGCTTCCAGCTCAACGGCGTGTCGCGCAAGATCAAGGGCGTGTGCCTGCACCATGACCTCGGACCCTTGGGTGCCGCTGTCAACAAGGCAGCGCTCATCCGCCAGATCCGCACGATGAAGGACATGGGCTGCGATGCCATTCGCACGGCCCACAACATGCCGTCGACATGGCAGATGGAGGTGTGCGACTCGATGGGCATGATGGTCATGGCCGAGAGCTTCGACATGTGGATCTATCCAAAATGTAAGAACGGCTACGCCAAGGACTTTAAGCAATGGGCTGACCGCGACATAACCAACCTGGTGCTCAACCACCGCAACCACCCGTCTATCGTGATGTGGAGCATAGGCAACGAGATTCCTGAGCAGTGGAGCACTGAGGGCCGCGACATCGCTGCCCATCTGCAAGACCTCTGCCACCAGCTCGACCCCACGCGCCCCGTGACACAAGGCATGGACCGCGCGGAAGATGCTCTTAAGTCGGGCTTCGCACAGGTCATGGACGTGCCGGGATTCAACTATCGTGTTCATCTTTACGACAACAACATACGCCAGCTGCCCAAGGGCTTCCTCTTGGGGTCGGAGACCGCTTCGACCGTCAGCTCACGCGGCGTGTACAAGTTTCCTGTGGAGGTGAGCAACACCAAGACCTACAGCGACGGACAGTGTTCGGGCTACGATGTGGAGTATTGCTCATGGAGCAACCTGCCCGACGACGACTGGCGCATGCAGGACGACCGCGACTACACCATCGGCGAGTTTGTGTGGACAGGCTACGACTATCTCGGTGAGCCGACACCCTATGACGAGTATTGGCCCAGCCGATCAAGCTATTTCGGCATCTGCGACCTCGCCGGTCTGCCTAAGGACCGCTTCTGGCTCTACCGCTCCCACTGGCGCACGGACGCTCCCACGCTTCATGTGCTGCCCCACTGGACATGGCCGGGGCGCGAGGGTGAGGTCACGCCTGTCTACTGTTACACCTCTTACCCTTCTGCCGAACTGTTCGTAAACGGCAAGAGCCAGGGCAGGAAGGTGAAGAACCCCGCCACACGTCTCGACCGCTACCGTCTGCGTTGGAACGACGTGGTCTATGAGCCGGGCGAGATCAAGGTTGTGGCTTACGACTATGACGGCACTCCGCGTGGCGAGCAGGTGATACGCACGGCTGGTGCTCCTGCCCGCATAGTGTTGAAGGCTGACCGCGCCACCATCGCGTCGAAGGGTGAGGATCTGTCGTTTGTCACCGTGTCGCTCGTCGACAAGGACGGCAACCCCTGTCCTGCTGCCTCAAACAACATGACGTTTAAGGTCACGGGTGCCGGAAAGCTGCGTGGCGCCTGCAATGGCGACGCCACCTCTCTCGTGCCGTTCTGCTCCACCTCTATGCCGCTCTTCAGTGGTGAGTTGGTGGTTGTGGTTGAGGGCACCGCCCACGGTTCTGCCACGCTCAGCGTGACTGCCGATGGCTTGCCAGAGGCCACACAGACCATCACCGTCGACTGAAACTCGTGCCGAAAATGTGACGGTTTGCCTAAAAGTCGTCCAGAAAATGTGATGACAGTGGCAAAAAGTCGTGCCGAAAATGTGATAAAAATGCTTAAAAGTCGTGCCGAAAATGTGATAACTGTTGACTATTACATTAATAATCAGTAACTTTGTGGAAAATATTTGTTATGGAGCGAATACTGATTGAAGAACTGCTTAAATGGAAAGAGAAATCTGACCGCAAGCCCCTCATCCTTCGTGGAGCAAGGCAAGTGGGCAAGACATGGCTGTTGAAAGATTTTGGCAAGCGGTGTTTTGAGAACGTCTGTTATGTAAACTTTGAACAAAAGGATGTGCTTGGGGCGATATTTGACGGCACGTTATCGCCCCAACGCATCATTGAACAGCTGTCTGTCTTTTCGGGACAACGCATCAGACCAAACAGCACGTTGGTCATCTTTGACGAGGTGCAAGAGGTGCCTCGTGCTTTGACGTCATTAAAATATTTTGCTGAAGAAGCTCCCGAATATGCCATCTGTTGTGCAGGGTCGTTGTTGGGTGTGGCGTTGCATGAAGGTACGTCTTTTCCCGTTGGAAAGGTTGAATTTTTAGATTTGTATCCTCTTTCTTTTCGCGAGTTCTTGCTTGCCAACGGAGAGGAGATGCTGGTCAATTATGTCTTGAACGACGGGCATCGTGACCTGACGGTCTTCGCTGACAAGTTAACAGATTATCTTAAGAGATATTTCGTTATTGGAGGAATGCCTTCGGCTGTTCTGAAATGGTTGGAGACCCACGACTATCTGGAAGTGGACGATGTGCAGAAACAGCTGGTTGCTGCGTATGTCAATGATTTCTCAAAACATGCCCCAAGGCAAATGGTTGAGAAAATAAGATATGTCTGGGATTGCATACCGTCGCAACTTGCCAAGGAAAACAAGAAGTTCATTTATGGTCTTGTGCGCGAAGGTGCACGGGCAAGAGAATATGAAGATTCTTTGATGTGGCTTACTGATGTGGGTGAGATCATCCGTACCTATAATGTCTCAAAGCCCGACGTGCCCTTAAAGGCTTATGCCGACTTGAAGAGCTTCAAGGTTTTTCTTTTGGATGTTGGGTTGCTCAGGTCTATGAGCGGCGTTTCGCCGAAAGTGATTCTTGAGGGCAGCCGAATTTTTGAAGAGTTTAAAGGAGCGTTGACAGAGCAGTATGTTTGTCAAGAACTGCAACTCTTTAAGCGTCTGCAAACAAATTTTTATTGGACGTCTTCATCCTCTGCCGAAATAGATTTCCTTCTGTCTGACGGAAGCGAAGTGTATCCTTTAGAATGTAAGGCTGGGTTTACGATGAATGCCAAGAGTCTAAAGGTTTACAGGCAGAAATATTCGCCCAGACTGTCTTTGCGCACAAGCTTGTTGCCTTATTCAAAGAACGAGGCAGAGGGCATGGTCAACATCCCCTTGTACCTCCTTTTTGCCTTGCCCGACGAGCTGATGTGATCTCAAAACAACGGGCAGATGTGGTCTCAAACATTGCAATGGTTAACATCCAAGCTAAAGGGAAGGCTTTTACATTCAAGGCTGTTTTCTTATAA
>ERZ1031449.41-NODE-41-length-28958-cov-15.211535_pt1 | contig 28958 bp, 30 predicted proteins | sample MGYA00516705_ERZ1031449 | MGnify/ENA primary metagenome ERZ1031449 (study PRJEB33719, sample SAMN04261152) | wastewater metagenome | biome: rural village; feature: human; material: feces | host: Homo sapiens | place: El Salvador | collected 2013-01-14 ... | reverse complement strand
ATAAGTCTGAGACGGGTATGTGTGGATTTCCACAAAGTTATTACAGAGTTATTAATATGGTTATACATACACTTTTCCACGGATTTGTGGAAAACGGAGAGAAGTCTAAAAACAGATAGTCCCACAGATTTCACTGATTTACACAGATCTATTTGAAACCATGTGTAATTCTGTAATATCTGTGGGACTTTACAGGGTGTAGAGTGTGTGACTTATGACACATCCTCTATATATTTTTATAGTTTATCAGTTACTTTAGCAACTTTTTGATGCGTTCTACAATCATCTCTGGCTCAATATTGTTCAAGCAGGCATAGTCACCTCTCATGCAAGGCTTGTTGCCATAGATGCTGCAAGGACGGCAAGGCAGGTCGATTTGCACGGCATGGAGGATATTCTGATTCCATCCCATAAAGCCTGCGTAAGGATGTGTAGCACCCCAAACGCTGACTACAGGTGTGTGAACCAAGGAAGCCAAGTGCATATTTCCACTATCCATGCTGAGCATGACATCCAGATGGCTCATCAGGTTGAGTTCCTGTGATAAACCGCTGAGTTGTGCAGAAGCATTGATAACTTGTGGATATTTCCCAGCCCACTCATTCATGATAGGAGTTTCGTCTTTTCCGCCTCCGAAAAGATATAAACGGGCTTGTGGATAACTGTGGATAAGTTGCTGGATAACTGTTTCCATCTTTTCCATAGGATAAATCTTTCCCTTGTGCGCAGCAAAAGGAGCGATACCGATCCATGGTGCCGCATTTTCCCCAGGTTTGTGGATAATTCCTTCCTGGTCTGTGAATATCTGTTCAGGAAGAGAAGTCAAATCCCCTTTTCCTTCTCCATAGATGGAAGTGAAGTCCAGATCTACAGGATAACCTAAGCGTGCAAAGACATCAGCATAGTTTTGGAAAGAAGTAGGTTGCTGCACAAACTGTTTGTTGTTGGCAGCTATGAGTTTTCTCTTTCCCTTGCGATGCTTGTCGATATGGGCAACTTTAAAGTTATCCAGATTGAATCTCATGCGTAAGTAATCCGAACGAAGAACACTATGCAGGTCGGCAATAGCCGTAAACTGTTTAGCGACGAGGCGCCGGTAGAGAGCATTCAAGCCTTTGATACCTTTATATTCCCCTTTGATGTCAGCCTCCATAAATCCTATGTTGGGTGCAAGATCTGTGAAGAATGGTCTGGCAAAGGGGCGACTGAGTACGGTGATTCTTACGTGAGGATATTGTTTGGCCAAAGAATATACTACTGGTACAGTCATGGCAACATCTCCCATGGCTGAGAATCTGATGACAAGGATATGCTCAGTTTTCATTCTTTTACTTCTATATATAATAATGTATAGGAAAGGATATGAGAAGAATGAACATCATAGAAATTTTCATCTCATATTCTTTCCGGTTAGGCTTATTTGTGTTGTCTTTGAAAGAAAGACTATTTCTGGTTGTAAAGTACAGGGTTTGTAGAAGGGTCGTTGTACATCTTCATCTGTCGATACACCTTCATGTACTTACGTCCAGCCTCGATATCTTCCAAAAGCTGGTCGATAGCTGTGCTCAGATCCACCTGCTGCTCCAGGAGTACATCAAGTTTAGCCTGGCACTTAGCCTTATGCTCAGCAGAAGCCTCAGGGCGCTCCACCTGCTCCTTCATGTGATAGATTTTGAGGGCAAGGATACTCAGTCGGTCAACAGCCCATGCAGGACTTTCCGTATTGATGCGAGCATCATCCTGTACCTTCACGTCTTTATAGATTTCACGGAAATAAGAGTCGATTTGTTCCACGAGATCAGTACGATCCTGGTTACTCTTGTCGATGCGGCGCTTCAAGAGCAGCGCTTCAGCAGGGTCAATCTGTGGATCGCGGATGATATCTTCGAAATGCCACTGAACGGTATCTATCCAACATTTCAAGTAAAGTCGGTTCTCAATACTACCCTCTTCAAAAGGGTTATTGATAGGAGTATCAATGTTATCTTTCACGTGATAATCGTTAATAGCCTGATTGAAAATCTTATTTGCTTTTTCTGTAAATGCCATATCGCTTTAATTATTAGTTCAACTTGTGCACAAAAGTAACTAAAATATTGCAAATAACCAACTAAAAATCAGAAAAAAGCAGATTTTCATGCACAAATTAGGGGTATTTGTGCACTGATATGCACTTTTTTCCTTAAAAAGTTTGCTTATATCAAAAAAAAAGTGTTCCTTTGCACTCGAATTTTTAATTAGAAATCGATTTATAAACATTTTAAAAGTTAAAATTATGTCAGAAATTGAAAGCAAAGTAAAGGCAATTATCGTTGATAAACTCGGTGTTGATGAGGCAGAAGTTAAGCCAGAGGCAAGCTTCACAAACGATCTCGGTGCAGATTCTTTGGATACTGTAGAGTTGATCATGGAGTTCGAGAAGGAGTTCTCTATCTCTATCCCAGACGATAAGGCTGAGAAGATTGCTACTGTAGGTGACGCTATCTCTTACATCGAGGAGAACGCTAAGTAATTTAGCAACTAATTTATACTAAATGGAATTAAAGAGAGTTGTTGTAACAGGTCTCGGTGCTGTGACTCCAGTTGGTAATACTCCTGAGGAGACTTGGGAGAGCCTTTTAGCTGGTAAGAGCGGTGCTGCACCTATTACTCATTTCGATACAACCCTTTTCAAGACCAAGTTTGCTTGCGAGGTTAAAAACCTTAACATCAATGATTGGATTGACCGTAAGGAGGCTCGCAAGCTTGACCGTTATACCCAGTTGGCTATGATTGCAGCTATGCAGGGTGTAAAGGATGCTAATATCGATCTTGAGAAGGAAGACTTAAACAATGTTGGTGTTGTATTCGGTGTAGGTATCGGTGGTATCAAGACATTCGAGGATGAGGTGAAGTACTTTGGTACTCACGAGGAGAACGGTCCTAAGTTCAATCCATTCTTCATCCCTAAGATGATTGCAGATATCGCTTCTGGTCAGATTTCAATCCACTTCGGATTCCACGGACCAAACTACACTACTACATCTGCATGTGCATCTTCAAGCAATGCTTTGGCTGATGCCTTCAACCTGATTCGTTTGGGCAAGGCAAACATCATCGTGAGCGGTGGTGCCGAGGCAGCTATCTGTGCATGTGGTGTAGGCGGTTTCAATGCTATGCACGCATTGTCAACACGTAATGATGACCCTGAGCATGCTTCACGTCCATTCAGCGCAAGCCGTGATGGATTTATCATGGGCGAGGGTGCTGGTTGCTTGATTCTCGAGGAGCTGGAGCACGCTAAGGCTCGTGGTGCGAAGATTTATGCTGAGATGGTAGGTGAGGGCGAGAGTGCCGACGCTTATCACATCACAGCTTCTCATCCTGAGGGTCTTGGTGCTAAGCTCGTTATGGAGCGTGCACTTGCTGATGCCAATCTGAAGCCAGAGGACATTGACTACATCAATGTTCACGGTACATCTACCCACGTAGGTGATATCTCTGAGGCTAAGGCTATCAAGGCTGTCTTCGGTGATGCAGCTTACAAGCTCAACATCAGTTCTACCAAGTCAATGACTGGTCACCTCCTCGGTGCTGCTGGTGCAGTAGAGGCTATGGCTTGTGTTCTTAGTGTGAAGAACGATATCGTTCCTCCTACTATCAACCACGAAGAGGGTGATAATGATCCAGAGCTCGACTACAACTTGAATTTCACCTTCAACAAAGCTCAGAAGCGTGAGGTTCGTGCTGCATTGAGCAATACATTCGGATTCGGTGGTCACAACTGTTGTGTAGTATTCAAGAAGTATGCTGAATAATTTAATAGATAGAATAAAGCTCTCTTTCCGCAAGGACAAAGAGCTTTATTTTTCTTTGTACCAGATTCTTGGTTTCTATCCTCACAATATCAGTTATTATAAGATGGCGCTGATGCATAAGAGCATTATGCACCGCAATTCCAAGGGAAAGCCGGTCAACAATGAGCGATTGGAATTCTTGGGAGATGCCGTGCTGGATGCTGTTGTGGGCGATATCGTATATCAACATTTCCCTGGAAAGCGTGAGGGATTTCTTACCAATACAAGAAGTAAATTGGTACAGCGTGATACGCTCAATAAATTAGCCCAGGAGATGGGAGTCAACCAGCTTGTTTTATCTAACGGACACAGTTCTTCTCATAACAGCTATATGGGAGGAAATGCTTTCGAAGCTTTGGTGGGTGCCATCTATTTGGACCGTGGTTATGATGCCTGCATGAAATTCATGAAGCAGCGCATTCTGGCAAAAATGATCAACATCGATAAGGTGGCTTATAAGGAGGTCAACTTCAAGAGCAAGCTTATCGAATGGAGCCAGAAGAACCGCGTAAACATTGAGTTTGTATTATGCGACCAAAAGAAGGATGGTAATGGAAACCCTATGTTTACTTTCCTGGTGACGATAGAAGGCATAGAGGGTGACAAGGGCACTGGATATTCCAAGAAGGAAAGCCAGCAGGCTGCTTGTAAGCTTACCCTGGAGCGATTGCGCAAGGAACCGCAGTTTATAGATGCTGTATTCTCTGCCAAGGCCAACAGAACCAAGATGGAAGAGGAACCTGTGGAGAATGTTCCTGATACAGAGGTGAAGGACGACTTCATTATCTCTCAGAATACGGAAACTAAAGAACCGGAGAAGCATGAGAATGTCTTCAAGGAAGAGGTTTTCGAGGATAGGGTTGTCAAGAAGGTAAATACTGTCGAGACAACCGATTCACAGGAAGAAGATGAATTTGATTTGAGCGATATTTCCGCACAGCCTAAGATACAGAGCCGTGAGGACATCATCGCTGCAGCCGAAGCCGCTGCATTTGCAGAGGAATAAAAGCAGACAATAAAGGCTTTAGTGATTGGCTATTTCACTAAAGCCTTTATTGGTATTATCATATTTTTTGCGCAAATAAATCATCCATTGTGATTTGTTTTTGCACGATATCGCTGTGTTTATTCTCCTTTATCCCAAAGAAAGTAATGAATGTAAGGATGAGAGATTTTTGCGCTAACATACAAAAAAGTGGCCATTAGCGCAAATTATTCACGGATAATCTGCGCTAATGTATGTAAAAATGTATGTTAGCGCAGATTATCTGTTGAATCTTTTATCGTGTCCGCTTTGGGGAACTGCTATAATTTTTATATTGACTTGAAGAAAAATAAGCTATATTACGAATAAAAAGTGCGAATTCCGAGCCTTAGTTATTCTTCTTTTCTTTTTAAAGTCATATATTTAATATTAAAAATAGTAAAAACTTTCTCTATATGAAAAGTTTAGGTTAATTTTGCAACTCAAAAGATATTAATATCATATATGAGTTTAACAAGTATAGTAAGCAACGTCTTCAAACCTCGCCAAAAGGAGTTGGAGAAGTACCTTTATGATGCAGAACATATGCAGCATAAAGTACTCATGCACCTTATCAATAAGGGCAAAAATACAGAATATGGCGTTAAGCATCTACTAAATACGACTGATAGTTACGAGAAATTCGCAAAAAATGTACCTGTCAATTCCTATGAGGAACTGAAAGGGGATATCGACCGTATGCGCCACGGAGAGCAGGATGTTCTCTGGCCTGGAACCGTGAAATGGTATGCTAAGTCGTCTGGTACTACCAATGACAAGAGTAAGTTTATCCCTGTTTCACGAGACGGATTGCATGGCATCCACTATGCCGGTGGCTTTGATGCCGTGGCATATTATCTCCGTAATAATCCGAAAAGTAAACTGTTTGATGGCAAGAGCCTGATTCTCGGCGGCAGCCATTCACCTAATTATAATGTAGAGGGAAGTCTGGTGGGAGACCTGAGTGCCATCCTCATCGAAAATATCAATCCACTTGCCAATCTGGTGCGTGTTCCTAAGAAGCAGACAGCTCTTCTGAGCGATTTCGAGGTGAAACGCGACCGCATTGCCCGTGAAACGATGAATAAGAACGTAACCAATATCTCGGGTGTTCCAAGTTGGATGCTCAGCGTATTGGTTCGTGTGATGGAACTTTCCGGCAAGAAGCATCTGGAGGAGGTATGGCCTAATCTGGAGGTCTTCTTCCATGGCGGTATCGCTTTTACTCCTTATCGCCAGCAGTATGAGCAGCTCATCACTTCTCCTAACATGCATTATATGGAAACCTATAATGCCAGCGAGGGATTCTTCGGTTTGCAGGATGATCCGTCAGACCCTTCCATGTCGCTCATGGTGGATTATGATGTCTTCTATGAATTTATCCCGATGGATGAATTTGGTACCGACAATCCTACCGTAGTGCCATTGCAGGGAGTGGAGATAGGCAAGAACTATGCGATGGTTATTACTACTTCCTGTGGATTGTGGCGCTATCTCATTGGTGATACAGTCATGTTTACCAGCAAGAATCCATATAAGTTTGTCATCACGGGTCGTACCAAGTATTTCATCAATGCCTTTGGCGAAGAACTGATTATGGACAATGCCGAGAAGGGACTGAAGTATGCTTGTGATAAGACAGGAGCCCAGGTGGCAGAATATACGGCAGCACCTGTGTTTATGGACAGTAATGCAAAGTGCCGCCATCAGTGGCTGATAGAGTTCTCTAAGGAACCGGCAAGTCTCGATGAGTTTGCCACATTGTTGGATCAGCATCTGCAGGAAATCAACAGTGATTATGAGGCAAAGCGCTTCCACGATGTTACTCTCCAGCATCTGGAGATCGTGAAAGCCCGTCCTAATCTCTTCAACGACTGGCTCAAGAGCAAGGGCAAGTTGGGTGGACAGCACAAGATACCTCGTCTGAGCAACAGCCGTAAGAATATCGACGAGATGCTCCAGATGAATCAGTAAATCATGGCTTCATCCGGAAGTTTATGATATATGTAAGGATAAGAATAATTAGCAGAAAGGTAAGAATAATGAAGAAGATATTAGATTTTTTAGTTGGAAACAGCCAGAAGGAAAAAACTCTGTTTTTGCCTCTCTATCTGCTTGCTTTTCTGCTTTTGGTTTCCTGTGCCAAGATGGGACAGCCAGACGGAGGATGGTATGATGAAACTCCGCCTAAGGTGATAGGTGCCGACCCGGCAGATGGCGGAGTAGGGGTGAAGAGCAAGAAAGTAAGCATCTACTTCGATGAGTTTATCAAGCTCGACAATCCTTCTGAGAAAGTCATCGTGTCTCCACCTCAGTTGGAGGCTCCAGAAATCAAGGCTGCGGGTAAGAAAATCACCGTCTCTCTGGTCGATTCCCTGAAGCCGAATACGACTTATACCATTGATTTCTCTGATGCTATCAGCGATAACAATGAGAACAATCCGATGGGTAACTTCACCTATAGTTTTTCTACGGGTGAGGTCATCGACACCATGGAAGTATCCGGATATGTGCTCGAAGCTGAAAATCTGGAACCTATCAAGGGTATTTTAGTGGGTCTGTATAGCGATCAGGCTGATTCTGCATTCAAGACCAAGCCGATGCTCCGAGTGAGCCGTACGGATAGCCGTGGCCGTTTCGTAGTGAAGGGTATTGCACCAGGCTCTTATCGCATCTATGCCTTGCAGGATATGGATGGTAACTATATGTTCAATCAGAAGAGCGAGAAATTAGCTTTCTCTCATGACATCATCGTACCTTCCTGCAAGCCGGACGTCAGACAGGATACCACTTGGATTGATACCCTTCATATCAAGTCTATCGCCCAGGTGGATTACACCCATTTCTATCCAGACGATATTGTGCTGAGAGCATTCACCGAAACGCTTACCGACCGCTATTTTCTGAAGTCAGAGCGCAAGGAACCCAACAATTTCTCTCTCTTCTTCAGTTATGGAGATAGCATCCTGCCTACCATCAAGGGTCTGAATTTCAATGAGAAAGATGCTTTCCTGCTGGAGGCAGTAGAGAAGAAGGATACCCTTACTTACTGGTTGAAAGATACTGCGTTGGTCAATCAGGACACGCTGCGGATGGAATTGGCTTATCGCATGACCGACAGTACCGGCGTATTGGTGGATAAGCTTGATACATTGGAGATATTGGCAAAGACTCCATACGCCAAGCGACAGAAACAGCTCAATAAGGAACTGGAAGACTGGACAAAGAAACAGGAAAAACTCAAGAAGAAAGGAGAGCCTTACGATTCCATCATGCCTCTCAAGCCATTGGAAGTGCAGGTGGGCGTCTCATCCCAGTTGGATCCCGATAAGAACATCCGATTTACGTTCCCTACGCCTCTCTCAAAGGCAGATACGGCAGGCATTCATCTTTATGCCAAGCATGATACGCTCTGGTATCGGGCACCTTTCGAGTTTAAACCGGTTCCGAATAAGTTGAGGGAATATGAGTTGCGAGGCGAATGGCGTCCGAATATCGAATATAGTCTGGAAGTGGATTCTGCGGCATTCGAAGACATCTACGGATTGGCTACCAAGGCTATCAAACAGGGATTCAAGGTATCTTCGCTGGATGAGTATGGTACTCTTCTGGTCAATATCACCAGTTTGACTGACGAACCGCTGCTTGTACAGTTGCTCAATGGTCAGGATCAGGTAGTCAAGGAAGTGAAGGCCATCAATGGTGTGGCAGAATTTTATTATCTGAAGCCACAGAAATATTACTTGCGCCTGATAGTGGACCGCAACAATAACGGCAAGTGGGATACGGGCTGTTATGATGAAGACCAGCAGGCAGAAGAAGTATATTACTATCCTGGAGCTATCGAATGTAAGGCGAAGTGGGATGTCACGGAATCTTGGGATCCTAAGGAGAAACCATTGTCACGCCAGAAGCCAGGTGCCATCACCAAGCAGAAGCCAGACAAGGAGAAAAAAGTAAAGAACCAGAATGTAGAGCGTGCCAAGAAACTTGGCATACAATACATTCCTAAAATATGATGAACTATGAAAAGAATGAAGTCATTGTGGATAGCAGTATTACTGCTGATGGTCAGCACTACAGTGTCTGCCCAGTGTACTTTCCGTAATACAGCCTTCAAGTCGGGTGAGTTTCTCACTTACAATTTGTATTACAACTGGAAGTTTGTGTGGGTGAAGGCTGGTACGGCCAGCATGTCTATTGTGCAGAGTACCAGGCATGGCAAGCCCGCTTATCGCACCTCATTGGTGACGAGAGGAAATCACAAGGTAGATGATTTCTTTGTCCTTCGTGATACGCTTTTGAGCTATACGGGTACCGATATGTCTCCGATGTATTTCCGCAAGGGAGCTCGTGAGGGCAAGCGATATACGGTAGATGAGGATTTCTACAGCTATTCTGGCGGCAAGTGTCATGTCAAGATGCATCGTCAGCGCAATGACGGTTCTCATTCCTGGAAGAAAGTCAGCTATGATGATTGCGTATTTGACATGCTGAACATCTTCCTCCGTGCCCGTAGTTTCGATCCTGCCAACTGGAAGAAGGGTTATGTAGTCAAGTTCCCGATTGTGGATGGCGATGGCCGTACTCCTGCCCAGATTAAGTTTGCGGGCAGAGAAACCATCAAGGCCGACAATGGTGTGAAGTATCGTTGTTTGCGTCTGGCTTATCAGGAGTATGAGAAGGGCAAGTATAAGCGCATCGTCGATTTCTACATTACTGATGATGAAAATCATGTACCCGTACGTCTGGACATGTTCCTGAAGTTTGGTAGTGCCAAGGCCTTCCTCATTGGTATGAAAGGCGTGAGAAATCCTGTTACTTCTATTGTGAAGTAATATTAGAATCTTATACTACTAATGAATTTACGAAAATCAAATAGGGGATTAGCATGGGTAATATTTTTATCCATGCTAATTGTTTTATGCACAGGTAATAAGGGGTATGACCAACTATTAGCAAAAGCTGATAGCTTGATGAATGTAGATGACGATTCAGCTAAGGTTGCCATCCAACTGCTTGATGATGTCAAACCTGAACTTACTGAGTTTATCTTGCAGAAGAATGCTTGCTAAAGTTTGTGGAAATTCTGGTAAAGGAAAAGATTTTGATGACTATATTTACCATATTTTATAAGTCAAATCCATCCTTGTAAAGTTTTGTAAATTATGAAGGCTTCATTTGTTTGCTATTTTTGAAAGAAACCGATAATTTTGTGGGCGGATTCAAAAATAACGTAACATGAAAAAGTATATTTTATTTTGGGGGCAATGCTCTTTTTGGTTAACCCTACAGAGGCAAAGCCATACTATTTATAAGGTTCAGAAAAAGGCAATGCCAAGTGCGATTTTTTGCTTGCCAACTATTATGCCTATGGATTTGGGGGTACTCCTGATTATTCAAAAGCAAAGGAGTTTTTGAATAAGGCTGTGCAAAATGGACATGGTTGGACTGTAGATATGACCCTTTTCAACAAATGGATTCCATTGTCAATCTCCTTTAAAAAGTCATCCGATAACAACACTTTGTACGCCTATGTTAACCGTTTGAATGCTAGTAAGCACTGTGCCTTGAAGCCAGTTATGTTGACATTGCAACGTGATGGGACAACAACTAATATCAGTAATGTACTGCTATATGGAAGAGTAAGCGTTTCTCCATTGCCTGTACGAGATGATTTCACGGTAACTTTAAGTGTTACTTCTGCTACTAATGTAAATGTGTCGATATTCAATCTTGCAGGAATGAAAGTTGCAGATTATGGTACTCATCAATTGAATGTTGGTAGCAACAGGTTATCTTTCCATTCTACCCTTTCTGCAGGAGAATATATCCTCAAAGTAAAAGGAAAAGGCGTGCGTGAGGTATTAAAATTTATTCATTTATAAAATTTAACGTATGAAATGGATTAAGTTATTGATAATAGTTATATCTTTGTCACTACCAATTCATTCCTACGCATGTTGGGATGATGATATGGATGATGACGATGAAGGTTGGTATAATAATAATGATGATGATGACGATGAAGGTTGGTATAATAATAATGATGATGACGACGATTATGCTTGGGATATAGATTTACCTGATGTTATCATTACTCCAGACGATGATGATTCATGGGATGAAAGTGATGATGATTGGTGGAGAACTGATTATGGCGATGATGACGATTCATGGGATGATAGCAGTGATGATGACGATGATTGGTGGGATGATGATGACGATATTCCTAATGTTGGAAATAGCGAAAATAATTTTTATTTTTCAGCTATGAAACCTTTAGGAACACATTCACCTTCAGAAAATGAAATAGACATTAACAGAAAAAGTTTTATAACTCTTCCAGCCTCATGGCCTTCTCAAAATACAAAAATGGGTTGTGTGTCAACTGTATTAGAATATGTTTCTAATTATCTATATGGAAGTTTAACTTATGACTCTTATCTTTCAGAAAGAACTTGTTTTGAAGATCAATACATTGCTCTGTTTAATAGTGATTTAACAATTGATGGAGTATTAATTGAAAATATGGAAAAGTTTTTTACCGAATGTGGATTTGATGTTGAACATGTTTATTTTCCATATGAGATTATGGGGTATATATCAGAGGGGTATCCTGTTATTGCTTCTGCAGAAAATAATTCAGATGGGAGTACGGCTCATGAAGTTTTTATTGTTGGTTATTTTGGTGATACAGGAAATTTTCAAACAGTCGATCCATCCGATGGATCTTATGAAACTCGTAAGTTTGATGAATTTTATTTGAAATCAATATTTGTAATAAAAAAATGAAAAAGTATCTATCAATATTGTTTATTTTACTTTTGAGCATGGCATGTCATGCACAAACAGTATCTTTGGGTCAATTGACTAATACAAAATGGAAATTGACCAAACCAGTGTTCAGTTATTGTGATAAGACAATGTCCTTTACAAGCACGGAAATGACGAATACTTCTAGTTCTCACTATGTGAAGCGAGGAGAGACTAAGGAAACGAAACGTTTCTTCAGCAACTCCTATCCATTTTACCTTGCAACTGCAATTCCTACAACTTTCAATCAAAGCTTAGTAGGGAAAAGTAACTCTGGAACTTATATTATTAAGTATGTTGGCAAAAGGGTTGTGCCTTTTAAAATTTTGAGTGTTAGTAGTGGTCAGTTGAAACTTTCGACTCCACAGGGCGATGTATTGATTTATGATAAAGTCTATTAAAAATATATTAGTTTTTGCAATTTATTTTCTTCTGAGCATGGGATGCCATGCTCAGAATATTGCTACGTCAGAACTTAATGGGACAAAATGGAAATTAGTAAGCCCTGTTTCTGATTATTGTGAACGAGGTATGTCTTTCACGATGACTACTCGTACGACGACAGCAAAGTTTAAGAAAAACAAGAAGGAGTTTCAATTCCCTTTAAAGTATTATCTCTCTTCTTCTATTCCCAAAACATTTGATAGTTCACAGATAGGGAAGAATCGAAAGGGTAGTTATATTATCCAGTATGTTGACAATAGTGTGTTTTGGTTCAAGATAGTTGATATAAGCAGTACGAAAATAACTCTGTTGTCTAAATTAGGCGATACGACGGTTTATCAAAAGGTCAATTAACTAAAGTTTTGTACATTTCATCGAGTATATTCGATAAAAATACCCACTTTTTATCGAATATACTCGATGAAACTTGTAAAAATGAGAAGAAATAGTTATCTTATTTATGGCACACCCTCATTTTCGTTAGATTCCCTTTAAAAGTCATAATATAAATTCTTTCTTTTCAGACATGAATCCAGATGTTTGACTTAGAACAAATCATCTAATGTCAACTTTGTCGTGATTTGGTCACTATACATTCCTTTGGCGAGTCCAAATGTAGTAATCATTGTTGGAAGGATGGTGCTCGTGGTTTGTGTTTCCTTTTCAAATGCTTCTATTCTATGATTAATCTTGAAAAACTCGTCCTTGTCCAATTGATACTCATGCTCACTATACTTTACCTCACAAAGATTTATCATGTTGTCGGCACGATCAATAATGATGTCAATTTGTGCACCGTCAGCTAAAGTCTTACTTCTCCAGGAATAATATTCAGTTTTGACGCTTGCAATACCTAAGGCTTTCTTTATCTGTGAGATATGAGCTTGGCAAACACGCTCGAAAGCAAGACCATACCAAGTCTTAACTTCTGAGGATGTAACATTTCTGCTCCAGTAATGTTCATCCGAGCTGTTTTTGGCGATAAATGTATTATAAAAGATAGTATAGAAATCAACTAACTGGTATAGAGCAGAGTTGCTTTTCACCTTTTTTTCTCTAATACTATATTTTCGTATGAAGTCACAATATTCCAAGTCTGTGAGCATATTTCCCAGTCTTCCATTGTTATCGATGTGTAATGCCTTGCTTATTTCCTCTCTTGTCATGCCGGAGGATTTCTTAGCCAAAACAGAGATAATGTCTTGGTAGGGTTGAGCATTGCGAAAAAGTGAATAGAAAAGGCGACGATATTCTTTTTGTAGTTCTGCATTCGCACTAAAGAATAGTCTGTCGAGTCCAAGTGCAGGACTTTCTTCTGGTGAGAAGAGACTCATATAATAAGGTACGCCACCTATAGCCATATATACTTGTAAGAGGCTTAGGCGTTTCCACCTGAATCCATTCTTTTGGAAGTATTCCTCTGTTTCTGCTAAAGTGAATGGATGGAGAGGCATCTCATGAGTAACCCGGTCGTGTAAGCCTCCATGATTATCGATGATATTGCGAACCATCCATGAGGTGGCTGAGCCGCAGACGATGAGCATAATTTGGGATTGCCAGTTTGCCCAACTATTCCAAAAATGTCCTAAGGCATGAACGAAGCCTGCTTTCGGTGTGTCTAGGCATGGCAATTCATCGATAAATATCACGCATCTCTTACCGTCCTGTAACTTGGGTTCCAGAAGTTGGCGAAGGGCAAAGAAGGCATCCAGCCAAGTTGTATTTTTCTTGCCTGTATATCCGTATGTTTTGAGTGCCATGTGGAAAGCGGTGATTTGTTCGTTTTTGTTGCCTTCAAGTACACCTGTCATGTCAAATGAAAATTGGTTCTTGAAGTACTGGCGAATCAGAAATGTCTTTCCTATTCTTCGCCTGCCATACATGGCGATAAACTCTGCTTTACCAGAATTGTAATATTTCTCCAGCAGGGTTTTCTCTTGATGTCTTCCGATGATAGTTTCTGCCATATCTTCTTATTTTAGTTATGCTGCAAAGATAGGCATTTTTTATGAAAAACAGCCGATAACGTGCGAAAACATGCTTAAAAACATCAACTTTCGCACACTATCGGCTGTTTTTGCTCTAAAATAATGATATTTGCTGATTTATGAGGTATCACATCATTTCCTTCTTAAACCAGAGTTCAAATACACAGTCGGCAAGAAAAACATCCTGCTTCTCGATGTAGATAATCTCTTTGTCAATCAGAGATTTCTTGATGCGGTCTATGTTAGATTTACTACCTAATGGAAGATCTTCCGTGATGTTTTGAGCAGTAAAGCCTGAGTGTATGCCTTTACACAACAGACGGATGAAGTTGAGCTGGTAGGTAGTCAGATTTTCTGTTTGCTGTACGAAAAGACTGTTACATTGCTGCAGGAGCGCATTGATGCCGCTTAGCAGACATTCTTCATTCACTTCCTTTTCAGTCTCAGCCATTACATTCCATGCCAACTGTTGTACGTATGAAGAATAGTTCTTTACCGTCTCGCAAATCCGTTTTGCAAATTCTTCGGATATATATTTGCCGTATTTTTCAAATCGGGAACAGATAAATGGTACCCAATATTCTGTAGGTATGCATTCCAAGTGAAGCATTTCGCCAAACATATAGAATGGCATACGGCGACTTTGGAAGATGTTTTCCATCAGATGTCGTTTGCTGCCAAAGAAACAATAGGATACATTCTGGTGGTGTTGCCAGACACCACGTAAGCGTTTTTGAACATCCAAAGAATCAGGAAATTCACCTATCTGCTGAAATTCATCGATACATATCACCAGCCGGACTCCTTTTTCCTTCGCTATTTTTTCAGGGAGGTTCAGAATTTCTTCTGGCGAATAATTTTTCGGAGTGATGCCAAGCGAGATAGAAAACTCTGATGTAGGTTCAGGGCTGAATGATATCTTAGGAGAAACTCTCACGAGAAATTGCTTGATGTTTTCCATCACCTGTTCCATTTTGTTTCCCAATGATTTCATGATATTTTCTGCGAATCGGTTGTAGAAATCATATTCGCTTCTGCAGTCGTAAATATCCATATATACTACCTTTATCATCGGGTTGTCTATCTCTGATATAACCTTTTTGATAAGAGAAGTCTTGCCCATACGTCTTGGTGAGATAAGAATCACGTTGATGCCATGTTCAAAGTCAGCCTTGATACGTTTGGTTTCTTCTATTCTGTCAGTGAAGTTATTGCCTTCTACCGACATACCATATACGAATGCTTTTTCCATAATGCCTTTAGTCTTGATTTCTGATGCAAAAGTACGCAAAAAAAATAAAGTTCACAAGTTTGTGGACCACAAACTTGTGAACTTTAATATTATTTTGGAAATCAAGAGGTTATAAGTATTTCCACCCCACGATGGCTTGCTCCATCTCCTGGCATAGCTTCTGAAACTTCTGGCAGAGAGAGTTCGACCATTTGGTCATGCCGAACAGCTGCTTCTGCTCTAGAAAATCATCATTATCCCATTGCGTGTAGTCGTAGTCGGAGAAGTAACGCTTGTATTCACGCAAGGTATCGCCAGAAAAACGCTTGTAGTCTTCTACGTCGCCAAACCAGTAGCTGCTCATCATCTGACGGGCAAAAGCCTCATGAGAATAGTTGCCTAAAAGATTGTGATGCTTCAATACGCTCCATACACAGAACCACTGGTTCTTCCTGTTTACCAACTTCACCATCAGCGAAATCGTTTTTCTCAATTCTTCCATTTTTACCGGTCTGCCGTTGAGTACCGTTACAAAAACCTCATTGTCGAACTGTGGTTTTATTTCATTCGGATTCTGACATTCGTAAATCCGCTGTTCCAGAAGTTGCCATTTGGCAGTAGCAGAGAGCAGGCTGATGTATTCTTCTGCAGTAAATGTCAGCCGGTTTACTTCCTTTCCCATCTCGTAGGCATCGTTTACATGGTGTAGGAACGGCAGGAGCAGACTGTCAGGCACTTCGTTTTGCAGTTTGCGCTGTTCGGAGCGCATCTGGTCTATGTTGAGTGTCAGCCGGTCGTTATTATATTCCAGAGTAGAGATATACAGATCGATGTCCATCTTGCCTTTCGGGTCTGTAGTATATTTCTGTACCCCCATTTCGGTGAGTCGTCCAGCCTCGTCGTCCGTAATATATCTTCCGCAAACATCGTTTACCCGTCGGAAATGATAGACCAGATAGCATGAGTAGCCATATAGTTGGAAGATATTCCAGAATCTTTCTTCGGGTTTTACTCCAGGATATTTCGCAAATTTGTTTTTCTTGAGAAAAGTTTTTTCCACGATATTGATGTCAGTTAAGAAATTGGCAATGGAGTTTTCCGACATGCCATCCTCTATGAGCAGTTCATGCAGTTTGGGAAACAGGATGCTCATCTGTGCAGAAAACATGCCGCTCTTATGACCTTCCAGTATTTTGGTGGCCTGATAATTTTCTATTATTTTTTTTAAGAAAGGGCTCATCTCATTGATGACGATCTGGCTGATGTTGTCGATATGGGTCTGATTGATGAACTTGCGCTGGTGGGTCAGGTCGTTGTGCTGCAAAGCGAAATCCTGGTCTGCCATGTAGCAGAGCCTTGAAGCCTTGGTGCATAGAGAGCGGATGTCAAAGTTCATCTCCTGAGTGCTGTAGTCTTCCCAGCCTTGCATGAGAACCTGGCACATCATATAAAAGGTGTTCAGTTGTCGGTCGAAAACTTCATAGCTGAACGGTGATTGTTGTTCGTCTTTATCTGTCATGGTTGTATAAATAGCCTGTTGTTACCTGTTTTGTATGGGTAATGACTTGCATGATTTGAATGAATATTATAATGGTGCAAAGATAACTAATTATTTTGGAATAAATAATAAAAATGCTGTACAAAAATGAGCTTTCGTACAGCATTTTCATACTTTTTTAAATATAATTTAGGTTAAAAGTAACAAATTGGAAACAAGAGAGAATGCTATAGAGGTCATTTGTCCCGCTGTTGATAATCCAGCACCTTGTTTTCATTTTGATTGAAACAACTCTTTTCACCTTATGAACCATTATGAACTTGGTAGTTTCAAAAAAAATGGTTATATTTGCTGCTGTATTTAGAGCCTTATAACTAACCATAACTTACTATGACTAACTAACTATAAAGTCTTGATTTTCAATGCTCTTTGATTTTTAACACTTTCTGAGTGCTTTTTGGCAGTTCCCGATTTTCCACATATTTTTGCAGCGTATTTCTACCGTGGAGAATTTGCGGAGCTTTTATTTTGTCATATCGTGAACGTAGTTGACAAGGGTTTACGAGTGGTTACGATGGAGGACAGATTTGAAGCTGATAGGCAAAAAGCGTTATATCGTGGACTGGGTTGACAAAGGTTGTCAATGGTTACTCCATCGGTGGAATACTCAAAGTATGTAGAATATAGCAATATCAAAGAGTGCAGGAAAGAGAAACCTCTTCCAACTTTCATTGAGAATAAGTTGATGAAGCAAACACTGTATGGCTATTCTGGCAATTCTTTGTACCGATACATTTCAACGGCCTTTGGCAAAGAGGAGACAGAACGGCTGGCGGAAACACCGCAGATGGTGCTACAAAGGCTGATAAAGCAACATCCGCCACTCCAGCATCTAATAGACAGTCTTGGGTTGGTGTTGGTGGAAGAGTCATAACACTACTGGCAGCAGTTATAACGAGTTCGCTTGCGAACATATCCCTTGGGTGAAGCCTAATACACCGAGCAAGCTCAGTAATTAGGGCAAACAGCCATTATATGTGTACAGCAAGCTGAATTTCATATGTACAATCAATTAACAAGCAATTTTATGAGCGATAATAAGAAACAGATGATGGACATTCAAAAGGTCAAGTCTTTCAGCGTTGCTGTCAGCGATGAGCATCAGCGCAATTGGGGAGATGACCTCTTTTCAAGGAAGGAGAACGATCCGAAGTACAACTATGACCGTAGTCGCACCAGACTTAACTTTCAGGTATCGAAAGGTGGAGAACTTGGACCAATAGACAAGAACAAGTCTATAACAGACAAAATCGAGCAAGCCATCAAGAACAGAGTGACAGGCAGAGTGAATGCCATTTACAACCGTGTTTGAAAAAACAGCTGTTTCATACCAGCAACAGATGATCAATAAGATTTGGGTGCAGGCTGGCATGAAGGCGTTGGCAGAGATAGCAGACATCTATCTACGTATGACGAGCATTCACGACAGCAGCCTATTTGACGGTAGCTTTGCAATGGATTTTATCAATCATGGCGATAAAATTATCTATTGTGCAATGTACCTGTATGTTGGCTACATTAACGAGGCTACTAACTTTGCCGAAAGTCAAGGTGGTGGCGGTAGCGACACCAAAAATTGGGGCGTGATAAGGATGAAGATGAAATAGAATGGATAAGACGATGCTTGCGACAAGCTACGAAGATGGTAAAATCAAGAAAGGGCAAAGGGTTAGGTCGATAACGAGAACCAGCCATTCTCTCATATAATGAAGGAGAATGGCTGGAGCGGACACATCATATTTTCTTTGTGTCTTATTGCAACCGGAATACGAAAGGATGGCTACATTCCACTTTTACGGCTTTTCCATTTATTTGTCCAGGAATCCATTTCGGCATGGCTTTGACTACTCGCATTGCCTCATTGTCCAAACCCGGATTAACAGATCGGTCTACCTCAACGTTACTTATACTGCCGTCTTTTTCCACGATAAACTTTACAACAACCCTTCCTTGAATGCCTTTTTCTTGTGCAAATACAGGATATTTGAGATTAGATACGATAAATGTATTTAATGCATTGGTGCCACCAGGGAAAGAAGGCTGTTGGTCAACATCGTCACCATTAAATATCTTATTGCTCTCACTTTCATTTTGTTCCTCCTTGCTCTTACTCTCTTTTTCATTCTGTTCCTTTTTTGAATAAATATCATTATCTCCCTTTTTGAACACATAAACATAGTTGGCAAGATACTTATTGTCTAAGCCTAAATCATTGAATCTTACAGCTACAGGTTTTGCTTTGCTTGTGAAAGTAACTTTTATGCTATCCGCATTATGAAAGAAGTCTCCCCTTACAGTCCCTATACCTCTGTTGTCCCATCTTATATAAGGAGTCAGGCTAAACAAGATTGTTGAAGGACATAAGTCATTTTCGTCAGGTCTATCTGGTACCGTGACATAGACAAAATTGTCACATCGGCGCAGAGCTTCCCACATTTGCCCTTTACCATAAAATTCATTATGATTAAAGTTCTGCTTAAACTCTTTAGCCATATCGTAAGGAACCTTATAGCGTATTCTTGCAATTATATTATCGCCGAAATCACATATTATAGGAAATTCTTCCTTGTCTGCATCATAAGTGTCCAATCTCATCTCCCAATTGTTATACTCAATTTTGGAACTAATAACACTGTAGCAAATAGAGTCAAACACCGCTTTTGAGTACTCTTGCAAACGTTTGTCGTAATCAGCGGATTTTTCGAATTCACGTCTATCATTCCATTTTTCAAAATCTCTTTCTATCTCCTCGTTGTATCTATATTCTGCTGAGAATCTAGACAATTGGGGTTCTTCCTCTTTCTCAGTATCATTCCATGTACCTCTTCTGGATGTCGAATAATTACTATGAACCTTTCTTTTATCAGCCTGTCTGCTTCTTATGGGTACAGTTTTTCCCTTGATTACCTGCGCAGGATTCCCCGACTTTCTTATTCGAGGTGTAACCTTTCTTGTCTGAGCATTGACTGCGATAAGAACAAATAGCGCAGCCACTATCATTAAAATCGTTTTCTTCATTGCTTTATATTTTAATTGTTTTCAATCATAGGAAATACATTACATGTTCTAACTTCCACCTTGACTCCATTGTTTTCACCTCTTGAAAACCTTATGTATCTTTTTCCTTCGTCATATTCCGACTTTGCTATATAATAAGTTTGATATCCGTAACCTTTCTTTACCAGTTCCACCTGGAATGGATTGAAATCGTAATACTCTTTATTGACAATATCCGTAACATTCAGCCCCTCACATACAAGTTTTTCAGAAACAGGGAATGTCATTATTGACTTCGCCAATTTGTTGAAATCTTCTGCATTGTTCAGTTCTAAATACAATTTTCTTGAAGCTATTGCAGGCAAAACAAAATCCTCGTATGATGCTTCGTCATCATATTCATAAACATTACCTTGTCCATCAGTCAAATACATATAGTAATTTTCGCCATCACCTATGTATTGAAAGACATAAGTGGCTTCATCGGAATCAGCAGTAGAATCTGTCATCTCACTACTTGATGAATGCTCTTTAACTGCTTCTTTAACGGCATTCTTTCCGAATTCTTTTAACCCAATCTTACCCACACAGAGCAATATGATGACAAGTACAGGCAATAGAACTTTCCATGTTCTTCGAATAAAGGAAGGCTTCTCATCCATCTCTTCTTCACTATAATCTTCTGGTTCTTCGCTTTCTGTCTGTTGAGGGTTGCCAGGCATATCGTTTGTGTCAAGCCATTCTCCGCAGTATCTGCACTTTTTTGCCACAGCGAGTATTTCCTCTCCGCAATATGGGCAATGTTTGTATTTTGAATTCATAATTCTATTGTTTTTAGTTGGTTTCGTATTATATTTCTGATGAGTTGTTCTATGGCTTCTGCATTTTTACAACAATAAAGATTATAATTTTCTATAGTGTCATTATGCTCTCCATGTAGAGCTGAAATTTGGACAACTTTATACTGGTTGTTACTTGCCAACTCATACACCGTGTTCACGGTATCTTTAGAAGTACGTGAGGCGCACACGATAATTTCACAACCAGCATCAATAAGTTTTTCTATTGGTTCACGATTTCCCCAAGAATCTCCCACAGATGATATGCCTATACCATGCTCGACATTTTTATCTTGTACAATGGACAAGAAATCTCCTGTACTTTCAGGGTAATGTCCTGTAAGGCGGAAAAACAACTCTCTGATCGATGTCGTTTTCCCAGAATTAGCTCGTGCGCTAAGACAGATAATTGTTTTGTCAATCATACCGTTCCATTTTTTACCAACGGCTACCATATTGGCATGATTAATAAATGGTTGGTATATATACATGAAAGCGTGGAGCCAGTCCTGTCACTCGTTCCACTTGTTAAGGCCTTCGCATTGCCCTGTTCGTCCGAAACGAGCCATCGCCGAAAGCCCCACGCCAGTGTAAGTATATAGAAAGCACCCTTGACAACGAACAATAGAATCGTCCGAAGCCAATGAGGACTGTATATAATACACCCCATGAGGCGTTCCCGTTGCTTTGTCTTTGACGAACAGTTGAGAGTTTGCGAAGTTCTAACAAGTCAAAACCAAAGCGTACAGTTACGCCTTATATGTATATATGTCTACCCAACCTCTGCCCATCGGGGCTTCCGGTATGGGTATAGACATTACAAAGATAACACTTTTACTTTGAAAACCACTTTATTTGGCTGGCAAAGTATGATTTTAAGGTCCGATTTAACATTATTAAATATAAATATGTCAAAGAAATCCACTTCCTCGTGATTTTTCTTGCTAAAAAGTTTGTATTCTCAATGATTATTCGTATCTTTGCAGCGTCAGTTCCCACCAAGCCTCTCAACGATGCTCAAATGCGTGGGGCTTTTTTGTATATATACGTTTACTCTCAAAATACGCTAATGGAAAGATTACCGCACTTCATGAAACATTATATGACAGAGGCAGACTTGATAGCTCTGTTGAAAAGTCGTGGGCTTGTTATTTCCGATGAAGCCAAAGCGGTACGGTATTTGGAGAGCATCGGGTACTATCGTCTTTCTGCTTATATGTACCCATTCTTGAAAGTTCCAAAGGAAACTCATCAGTATAAAGATGGTACAACTTTCCAACAAGTGTTGAATCTCTATCGCTTCGACAAGAAGTTGCGTATGCTTCTTCTCAATGAGATTGAGAAAGTAGAGATAGCTATCCGTCGTGCCATTATGAACATTCCTGTGCAGATGACAGGAGATACTTATTGGCTGACAAATTCTGTTCACTTTGCCAACCAAAGAACTTTTCAAGAAACAAAGAACACCATCGACAGAGAATATGCGAAATCAACAGAAGAATTTATCAAGCATTTCAAGAACAGCTATTGCGACCCATATCCTCCATCATGGATTTTGGGTGAGTTGCTGACGATGGGCAATGTGAATATGATTTACCGTAATCTGAAAGCTGACAAGATACGCAAGCGCATCTCTCATTATTTCGGCTTGCAACCTATCGTCTTGGAATCTTGGATAACATCTTTGACTTTGTTGCGAAATGCCTGTTGCCACCATTCAAGGGTGTGGAACAAGGTAAGTTCCATCATGCCTGTTACTCCAAGAAGAATTGCTCATTTCTGGATTACCCTGCCAACAAACCCTCAAAGAGTGTATTTCACAATCTGCATCATCAAATATTTCCTTGACATCATATCTCCTAACAATGATATGCTTGATAAGATGAACAGACTTTTTGCTACGTTTCCAGAAATAGATAAGGCTGCTCTTGGTTTTCCTTTTGGTTGGGAAAACGAACCATTGTGGCAATAAAAGGTATATGGAGTGGCTACTACCCACCTCACACCACCCACATTTTTGTAATTCCGGTGTGACAGAAGGTTAAAAACGTTAAATCTTCACCTTTTCGTATCTAAACAGAATCCACATAGCCGCTTTAATTGCTTTGCACGGCTAATGCAACATCGCCGGTTGGAACATAATACCATCGAGGTAAGAAAAGGAACTATTAAGAATGAAGATGTGCTCTTTGAAAATGGCTCACTTACCATAACGAAAGCTCCATTGACTATCTCTGTAGGTAACTACACTAAGAAGCAAGGTGATGCCATGCCTACGTTGTCGGATAAGCCAAGTATGCCAGGTGTGTATATTCATCAAGGCAGAAAGGTTATTGTACGATAAATAAGAGGCTGCATTTTAATTGAGAATGCAGCCTTTTATTTTTAAATTTTTGCGAAAAATAAGTCATAATAAAAAAGACTCGGAGAGAGAACCATTCTTATTCCACTCTCTTCCAATCCAAGAGACCTTTTCCATTTTCGTCGAGTTCTATTCCCAATCCGATAATCTGACGATTGTCAGCCTTGAATGGTTCCATGTATTGTCGGTCGAGGATTTGTTGGGTGGCAGCGTCCTTGCCTCCGTTGTTTCTTAATTTGAGTTCGATGACATATATGTAACGAGAGGTTTGCACAATCATATCGATTCTGCCTGTAGCAATCATTTTTTCTACTTCGACTTTCAAGCCGATTGCATTGAGGATGCTGCTGATGATAAGGCGGTAACGTTCCTCCATGTTCATCGAGGCAAGTTTCTTGTTGCTATAAGGTACATCGGCGATGAGTGCCTTTAGCGACTTCATCGCTTCGTCTATTTGTCCTGTGCCTAATTGGGCATACAGATTAGCTTGTAAGGACTGGATGTAGCTTTCTTCTCGCAGAGTCAATGCAGGGAGCACTATTTCATAGAGAGCTTGCTTCACTTCTTCGTTAGGGAAATCTAAAATATAGCCAAACTCATCGCTGTCCTTGATAGTGAGATAGCCTGACTGATATAGAAATAAGGAAGCACCACCTCCTGTTACATCTGATAATTCCAAGGTATTTCGCATGATGCGGCAATTCTCGAAGCTTTTTAGGCGTAGCTCCATGTTGTCAACAAACTTTAGGAGAAGTGAGGTTGCACCCGATGCTGCCCAATAATTTCTGATTTTGGATTGTTCCAAGGCATTTATCAGACTGTATGGATTATAAATGTCAATCATATTGTCCTCGCTAAAGTGATAACCATCATAATACTCTTTGAGGTGGTCATGTGTCTCTTGTGCTGTCCACTTGTTACGAATGTTCATTCTTTCCAACTCTGGCTTGAAGTTTTCGCTGATTTCCTCCTCAGTGATACCACAGATGGCGGCGTATTCAGGCAAGAAACTGATGTTGGTCAGGTTGTTTAAAACGGAGAATAGAGAAATCTGAGTGAACTTGGTGATACCTGTGATGAACACCAGTCGCTCGTATTCGTCATCGGCTTTCAAAATGGCAAAGACCTCACGGTAAACTTCTGTGCATTTCTCGTGTTCAGGAGTTTTCCATGAGTGCTGTAGGGGAGAGTCATATTCATCAATAAGAATAGCAACCTTCAAGCCTGTTTGTTTGTATGCGGTGGTAATGATGGCGTCAAAACGGTCGGCAAGATGGGCTGTAGATGGGAGGGTGATGGCATATTTCTTTTCATATTCCTTGAAACGTAAGTCAAGGTATGAGCGCAAAGTTTCTGCATTCGCACCGCCACGGCTAAGGTCAAGACGAATAACAGGATATTGCTTCCATTCTTTTTCCAACTGCATGATTTTCAGTCCCTCGAAGAGTTCTTTTCTTCCTTCGAAGTACATCTGTAGTGTATCGACAAGGATAGACTTGCCGAATCTACGAGGGCGGCTCAAGTAATTGAACAGTTTGCCACAGTTTGCTAAATACCAAACGATGTCGCTCTTATCTACATAGACATAGCCTTCTTCTCTGATCATTTTGAATGACTGAATGCCTGCTGGTAATTTTCTGATGTTGATGTCTGCCATGTCTGAATCTCCTATTTTTTTGCAAAGATAAAGAAAAAGAGTGAGAAAACCAATGAATGTATAAGGAAATTTTATTTTTCCCTGCTGTTTTCCCCGTTACCCTTTATTTTTTCCCCGTTTTTCCCTGCTGTGTTTCCGGGTTGCAGGGAAAAGTTGGAAAAGGGGGCTTCCGTTTTGTATCTTTGCATTGTCGATAAGAAATCGTACTGCGATGTGGTAAAACCCCTTTACCCTTCATCAGTTGCTTGTAAGTTACTGTGTGATAGGATGTTACGTGATAAATTACTCAAAATCACCCTTCACCACCCTTCACCGCCCTTCATCTTAAAAAAGGAGCAAGTTGGAAGGCGAGGCTTGCAGAATGATATGACAATAGCTAATTAATTAATCATTAATATAAAAAAATAAATTATGAATAAACAACTAAATGAGATGTCATTATTGATGACAGGTAGCGGATCTTCTATCTATATGGTAGAGAGTTTTATGGAAGAGCATTATGCCTTCCGTCGTAATTTGCTTAGCGGAAAGACGGAAATGGCTGTTCTGAAGGACATAAACGGGGGTTCTCCTGATGATGGATCTTCTCCTGATGTTGAGGAATCTTCTGATAATGAGGCTTCTTCTGTTGATGAGAAAGAAGAGACCACTCTTCAGAATAGCAATCTGAAATGGGAGGTGATGACCAAGGAGAAGGTCAACTCCATTGTTAGAGCTGCCAAAAAAATGGGAGTGGGAGGCAAGAAGTCGCCCCGACAGGACATCGAGGAATACATCTGCTCTGATGTCGTTCCTGACTTTGATCCTATCCGAGCTTATCTCATGGGATTGCCCAAATGGGACGGCAAGAACCATGTTGCCGAACTGTTCAGCAGAATACCGGGACTGACAAGTGAGCAACTGTCATGGTGCGCCATCTGGCTCCGTTCTGCGGTGGCTCATTGGCTGCAGATGGATACGCTGCATGGCAACGAGGTGGTGCCTGTATTGATTGGTTCACAGGGTTGCGGAAAGAGTACCTTTGCCAATCGTCTCTTGCCTGAGCACCTGCGCCAGTATTTCCTCGACCACATCAACTTCGGCAATAAGTTTGATGCAGAGATGGCGCTCACCCACAACCTCTATGTCAATATAGACGAGTTTGCCAACATGGGACCTAACCAGCAGGGCAAGCTGAAACAGACCCTCTCCAAGGTAAAGGTGAACGGACGTCCTATCTTCGGCAAGGCGCAGGCAGATCGTCCCCGCTATGCTTCCTTCCTGGCCACCACCAATGATGAGCATCCACTCTGCGACCCAACGGGAAGTCGTCGATTCATCTGTATTCACATCCCTTCTGGTTATCATATAGACAACGTCTCGGTCGTCTATTACGACCAGCTCTATGCGCAAGTAATGTATGAATTGAGGGATAAGAAGATACCTTATTGGTTCTCCAATGAGGAGGTGATTCGCTTGCAGGAACGTAATTTAGCTTTCTTCAAAACCGATGATTTGGAGACGATGCTCAAGACTTGTTTCCGAGTGCCGGGGGAAGAAGAGAAGGCGAAGTGGATGAATTGTTCAGAGGTGTATAATGTGCTCCATGAGCAGTATCCTATGTTGCTGCCAAGCATGAGCCTGAAAGTGAAAATTGGCCAGACGCTCAGACTGATGGGATGCTCCAATAAGCATACTAAGAGGGGGCAGGCTTATCTGCTTGTTTCTGCTGCTGCTTGATTGGGTGACAGGTGGGTGAAGGGTGTGTGAAGGGTGGTGAAGGGTTAAATTTTACCCTTCACTCTCGGAACCCCAGTGTTTATCGGCATTCCAGAAGAAAAGGTGAAGGGTGAAGGCAAAACATCGTATCGGATTTCAAAATTCCGGTATCCCTGTTTTCCGAGAGCGAAATGACTTGTTTTCAGTTGTAAAGTTCAGAGTTATGATATTACTTGCCTATGGCACATTTGTGCCCTGGCTGAGGGCACAAATGTGCCGTAGTAAGTTAAAACGCTATCTCTGAGTTCCAGCATTCTATCTCTGTGCTTTACCATCCCTGTCTGAGCCTTTTTCTATGAATTATAAATAACTTAAAAATAAAAGAAAGTATGAAGAATATTCCACATCATGTAGTTTGCCCCATGGCAACCTGCACACGTAGCAATACTTGCGCCCGTTATGCGCAGTATGTCAAGGCGCTTGCCAATGCTGACACCTTTGAGGTGCTCAATGTGAAGCATCTGGAGTGTGAAGGCGAGAAGTGTCCCTATCATCTTGTAGCAGAAAAGCAAGTATGGGCGAGGGGATTCCTGCGCATTTACAATACCATCCCATCGGGCAGAACCCGTTATTTCTATTCCCATACGCCTTATACCCGTCGCAGGTTTTATAAGGCAAGGAGTGGCGAGATTGACATCCCTCCCTATATACAGGAACGCCTTCTCTCCATCTTCCGGGAGCATGGTGCTGATATGAGCATCGGCTTCGATCGTTATGAAGAGAAGGAGATTCTGGTGGAAAAATAAAATCCTATTGATGTCCAGTTCAAAGGCTGCCCTGATATAAATGTAGAAGTACAAATATTATTCGATACTACAAAATAAAAATAGTACTTTTTATTCGGCAGTATCGAATAAAATCAATTAAGAGTAAATTTATTCCTTTACTATGCATATAAAGAACATGATTCTTTTTGAACTTCAGATTAAACAACGAAAAAATATCCAAAAAGTTGCAGATATGAAAATAAAGTAGTAACTTTGCGGTAGCATTTTAAAGCAGATGATTATGAAGCAGGTAGAAGAAAGATATATCAGTTTGCTGACCGACTTCGGTTTCAAGCGAATCTTTGGAACAGCAATGAACAAGGATTTGCTGATTTGTTTTCTCAACAGCTTGTTTGATGGCAAACAGGTTGTGAAGGATGTATCATATCTGAACCCTGAGCATGTGGGAGATGTCTATACCGACCGCAGAGCCATCTTTGATGTATATTGTGAGGGCGAAAATGGCGAGAAGTTCATCGTTGAAATGCAGAATGCTTATCAGGCGTATTTCAAGGATCGCTCCCTCTTCTACTCAACCTTCCCTATCCGTGAGCAGGCACCCAAGGGAAATGACTGGGATTTCAAACTCAATCATATCTATACCGTAGCCCTGCTCAACTTCAACATGAATGAGGATGCCTTCGACAAGGAAAAAATCCGCCATCATGTACAGTTGTGCGATACCGCTACACACAAGGTTTTCTATGATAAGTTGGAGTTTATCTATGTAGAGATTGCCAAGTTCGACAAAACCCTGGAAGAACTGAATACGCTCTATGAGAAGTGGCTCTATGCACTGAAGAACCTCTATAAGCTTACCCAGCGCCCGAAAGAACTGTGCGACAAAGTATTCGACCGTCTCTTTGAGGAAGCCGAGATAGCCAAGTTCTCTCCGCAGGAAATGAGGGAGTATGAGGCCAGTAAGAAGGCATATCGCGACATCAAGAATTCCGTAGACACTGCTAAGCGTGAAGGAATTGCTGAAGGCATGTTGCAGCGAAGCCTTGAGATTGCTAGAAAGATGCTGGCAAAGGGAATGGATGAAGCTACGGTCATGGATATGACGGGGCTGACGGCTGAAGAGCTGAAGCTGCTGAAAGCGGAGATGTAGATTATAAATATTATAATATTATCAAGGGTCTATACGCCACCTGTTATTGTGGCATATAGACCCTTGTTGTTTCCGGTTAGATGTGGGTGAATTATAATGTTTATAGCTGCTCTGATACGCTATTTCGTACTCTCCATAGAAGTGATGCGGAGCGTATAAGAATAGGTACCGCTTGTAGGGCAGGCATACTGCGAGAGGACGGTATCGCCCTGACAATTACTCAAAGAAAAGGGTGAAATCTAAATATGTAAAATGTTTAAAAAGGGCGTAAAAAGCCTAAAATAAGGTAAAACTAATGGATAATTTGTGAGTTTTAAAATACTAATTGTCTGATATATAGCATGTTATGTCGATTTCGAAAGGGCGTAACGATGGGCGTAAAAAGCCTTAAAATATGGTAAAACTAATAGATAAAACGATAGATAATGACAAAAAAAGTCCCCGATGCATCACGCACCGGAGACTTCAAGAGTTCAATTTTAATCTATGAAGTACAATCCGTGTTAGAACACGGCTGCTTGTAAATTCGATTTATATCATCTTGATTTCTTATCCGCATCAATGAGGGCA
>ERZ1031449.37-NODE-37-length-30317-cov-10.171205_pt1 | contig 30317 bp, 19 predicted proteins | sample MGYA00516705_ERZ1031449 | MGnify/ENA primary metagenome ERZ1031449 (study PRJEB33719, sample SAMN04261152) | wastewater metagenome | biome: rural village; feature: human; material: feces | host: Homo sapiens | place: El Salvador | collected 2013-01-14 ... | reverse complement strand
TTAATCAACTCGCTCATTTTCAAACAATTATGTGATTATTAACAGAGTATTGTAAGATTATAACCTTATATTAATATAAGAAAGGAACGCCGCGAGTATGTTTTCTCCTTAAAATCAGTTACCTTTGCAGGTAATATTGGTTTTAAGGAAAAAACATACAACAATAAAAATAAATAAACGACAAATGAAAAGACTACTACTATTATCTGCTACGACAATCCTTTCAGCGGTTATGTCGGCACAGACCGTGGAGCGTATGGACAATTTGAAGCCCGAACAGAAGTCGATGGCTGTAAGCATTAAGCTCACAGGCGAACTGTCTACCGACCGTAAGGGCGACTACAGACAGATGCGTGACCTCTGTTTTCAAGTACGCGACATCGACCTCAGTGACGCTAAGAGCACCGAGATACCAAAGAATGCGTTCCATTCGCGCCACCAACTCCTCACCATCGCTCTGCCAAAGGTGCTGAATACCATCGGAACACAGGCGTTCTTTGCCTGCGACAAGCTTCAGAACATTACTATCCCGGCATCGGTAGAGAGCATCGGTGCAGCCGCTTTCTCGGGATGTAAGAGTATGACTGAACTTACTATTGACGGCGCTCCCGTAATCGGTGAATACGCATTTGCACGCCTGTCGGGACTGAAGACCGTCAAGGTCAATTCGAAAGTGCCGCCAAAGGCTGCCGTTTCTTCATTCTATGGTGTAGAACCAGGCAGCGTTAAGCTCATCGTTCCGAAGGGCAGCGAGAAGGCTTATATGAAGGCAGCAGGCTGGAGCCGATTCTATGCCGAGCCGAAGATGGCTAAGGAGGTGAGCGACCCGATGCTCTGCCTCACCCCAATGCCGCAGACCCTGACCGTTAAGAAGGGTGCTAAGGCGCTGAACGTGCAGACAGCCTGGAATATATTGCTTGACAAGAAGGATGATAATGTATTGAACAATGAGGTGGAGCGTGCTCGCGAGATGCTTACTGGTCGTATCGGCAACATCGTAAACAGCCGTCAGCGTGGCTTGCAGCTTGTTCTCGCCCTCGACTCGTCGCTTGACGACGACGAGGCTTACACTCTTACTGTAGACTCTAAGGGTGTGAACATCAAGGGTAAGTCTCCGCGCGGTGTATTCTGGGGACTGATGACTCTCGACCAGATTCTTCTTGGTTCGGGCAATAAGGAGTGTGTTGATGCCATTCCGCAACTCACCATCAAGGACACTCCTCGCACTCACGTACGTGAATTGATGGTCGACCCTGCCCGTACATTCATTCCGCTTGACGAGCTGAAGGCTTTCATCCCCGAAATGGCTCGCTACAAGCTCAACGCTCTGCACCTGCACCTTGTAGACGACCAGGCTTGGCGCATTGAGATTAAGAAGTATCCGCAGCTTACCGAACAGGCTTCATCACGTTGGGGTCAGGACGACCTGCTGATGCCTTACAAGGGCTATTACACTCAGGAGCAGATGCGCGACTTGGTGAAGTTTGCCGCTCAGTATCACGTGGAGATAGTACCCGAGATTGAGATGCCGGGCCATGAGGTAGCTGCTATCAGTGTGTTCCCCGAACTTACATGTCATCAGCGTCAGGTGCCTATCCGCACCACATGTGGTGTTTCCAACGAGCTTCTTTGCCCGGGCAACGACTTCACTTACGAGTTCTTGGGTAATGTATTCAAGGAGATTGCCGACATTTTCCCGTCTAAGTATATCCATCTCGGTGGCGATGAGGCTGGCAATCCGGCACTCGACTGCTGGACCGACTGCCCCAAGTGTCAGGCTCTGAAGAAGAAGCTCGGCATCACAACAACCGACCGTTCGGAGAACTGGAAGCTGCAGGGATATATGTTCGACCGTGTTATTGAACTCCTGCGCGACACCTATCACAAGACTCCGATGTTCTGGTACGAGACCGACTTCAAGAAGATTCAGCCGGGATGCGTAACATTCGCTTGGCGCAACGGACTCACCGACAAGGCTCTGCAGGCTGCCGTTGAGAACAACGCACGCATCATGCTTTGCCCCGGCGAGCACTGCTACTTCGACTATCCGATGGCTAAGGGTGACATGCCTGAGGTGAACTGGGGAATGCCCGTAACTTCGCTCAAGGCTACCTACGCTCTCGATCCGGCTTGGGGACACGACAAGCAGTTTGAGCAGAACAATCTTTTCGGCGTAGCCGGAACACTCTGGAGCGAGTGCATCACATCGCCCGAGCGCATATACTATCAGGCTTATCCTCGCTCTATAGCCTTGGCTGAGGCAGGATGGAGCCAGCAGCAGAACCGTTCGTGGGAGTCGTTCATCAAGCGTATGAGCCCGTTGGCTAAGGATATGATGCGACGTGGTGTGACTTTCTCTATGGAATACTAATCAAACAAAACGCTAATAATCAGGATGAACATCAGAACTGTTATCATGTCATCGGCTGTCGTTATGGCAGCCATGACTACTAATGCCTTTGCTGCAAAGAAGAATGCGGCAAAAGCGAACAAGAATCTCACGGCTCAGATTGAAGCCGGTATGCGCTCTATCACCGAGGATGCAGCGCGCGCTCACGTGTGTTTCCTCGCCGACGACCTGCTTGAGGGCAGACGTGCGGGCGAACGTGGATCGCGTATTGCCAAGCAGTACATCATTTCGCAGATACGTCAGGCTGGACTGAAACCTCTGCTCGGCGACTCGTACGAACAGCCGTTTGAAGCATGTGCAGTACAGAAATTGAAGCGTGGCGTGCGTTTTTATGTCAATGCCGACTCGATTGCCAATATTAAGAAAGGTGTATATCAGTCGATGGCGCTTAGTAATGTGCTCGCTGTATTGCCCGGCAAGAAGACCGACGAGTATGTTGTGGTGGGCGCTCATCTCGACCATGAGGGCGTGTACAACGACGTGGCTGGCGACAAGATATACAACGGAGCCGACGACAACGCTTCGGGTGTGGCTGCCGTGTTGCAGATTATGAAAGCCTTTGTAGCGAGTGGAGTGCAGCCCGAACGTACTGTGGTGTTCGCTTTCTGGGATGGTGAGGAGTTTGGACTGCTCGGTTCGCAATACTTCACCGACCACTTCGCAGAAATGTCGAAGGTGAAGGGCTATCTCAACTTCGACATGGTGGGCAGCGGTACAAGCAGCAAGTATCTGATGTACTTCTTCACTGCGGCTCATCCCAAACTGGGCGAGTGGCTCAAGAACGATGTCAATAAATATCACTTCAGCACTTTCGAGCCCGACTATCGTGCTTGGGAGAATCCCGTTGGCGGCAGCGACCAGCAGTCGTTCCATCTTAAGGGAGTGCCTATCGTGTGGTTTCACACCGGCGGACAGCCTCACTACAACCAGCCTTCGGATGAAGCGTCGACCATAAACTATCCGAAGCTTACGGACATAACACGCGCTTCATATCTCACAACTTGGCATTTGGCAAACGAGAAAGAGTATTAGTTGAGAGTTGAAAGTTGAGAATTGAGAGTTATGATATGTATAGTTGATTATATTTCAAAACTATAATTATAAATGGTAATCATAACTCTCAATTCTCAACTCTCAATTCTCAATTAGTAAAGCAGCATCAGTCCGGCAAACGCCGCCCAGCATATCATGCGTATAGGGTTGATTTTTATAGCCATTGTACCAATGAGTGTGGCTGTGAAGATATAAAGGCTGATGCCGAAATACCAGGGGTTTATTGACGGTGCCGAGAAATTCTCTCTGTTCATTAACAGCAACGCGGCGGCGGCAATAAGCCCCACTACAGCCGGGCGCAGACCCGACATGATGCTTTGCACCACTATTGAGTTCATGTGTTTCATGAACAGACGACAAATCAGAATCATCAGTATGAACGACGGCAATACCAGTGCCAGTGTGGCAGTGGCGCTTCCCAGCACAGCCATTGTTTCGCCCATGGCGGCATTGTGTACAGCAGTGTAGCCGCAATAGGTAGCGGCGTTGATGCCGATGGGGCCTGGGGTCATCTGGCTTATTGCCACAATGTTGGCAAATTCAGCCGATGTCATCCACGCGTTGTGTGTCACCGTCTCGCTCTGAATGAGCGACAGCATTCCGTAGCCACCTCCAAATCCGAACAGACCGATTTTGAAGAAGGTGTAAAAGAGTTTCAGAAATATCATTCGGTTGGTTTTATTAATAGTCCATACAAATATCCGCACATTCCTGCTGCGGTAAGAATAAATATCGGATTCACCTCAAGCAGCCATATAAGCAATGCGCAGGCTATAGGAATCCAGCAGTTTATCCATGAGATACGGGCAGCACGACCCATGCTGAACACCGGTGCGCATATCAATGCCACTACAGCCGGGCGTATGCCGTTGAATACGGAGCGTACCACTTCGTTGTCCTGGAACTGATGGAAGAACATGGCTATGAGCAATATTATCACGAACGACGGCAGTGCTACGCCGAGTGTGGCGCAGATGGCACCTCCCATCTTGCGCAGCTTGTATCCTATATACACGCTCATGTTCACCGCCAAAGCTCCTGGACACGTCTGTGCCACGGCTATAAGGTCTAGAAAATCCTTGCGATCCATCCATTTATGACGGTCAACAATCTCCGATTCTATCTGTGGAATCATAGCATAACCGCCACCAAGAGTGAAAAATCCTATTTTAAGAAAGATGCGGAATAAATTGATGTACATATAAAAACCATTCCATAAACAATAAGCCCCACTCCCAACGAGGAAGTGTCAAAATGGGAGTTATAGGAATTTAAGAAGAAGTTAATCCATCTACGATGAATGGAAGTTAACAGACAAATGCTTTGTTTTCAGCAATCTATACATATGTCCGCTAACTTCTGTTAACTACGGGCAAAGCCCAAACTTCCTATAACTTCTATTTTGACACACCTCCTCTCCCTACTTGGGAGAGGTTGGGAGTGGGGCTTTATTAATTACTTATTGTTCTCAATCCACTTGCGTGCATTGACGAATGCCTCAATCCAAGGTGTAACGTCGTCCTGACGACGCTCGGCAGGATACCAAGCGTTCTGCCATGGGAAGATGGCGCGCTCCAAGTGGGGCATCATAGCCAAGTGACGGCCGTCGGCTGAACAGATACCGGCTACGTTGTAGTCTGATCCGTTCGGGTTGCCCGGATACTCAGCGTAGTTGTAGCGAGCCACAACGTTGTACTTGTCCTCAGCCTCAGGCAATGAGAACTTGCCCTCGCCGTGAGCCACCCAGATGCCGAGCTTGTCGCCGCTGAGCGATGAGAACATCACGCTGTTGTTCTGCGGAATCTCCAAGCCGAGGAATGTGCTCTCAAACTTGTGTGAGTTGTTGTGCAGCATGCGTGTGCGGTGCTCGTGCTCCGGATTGATAAGGTTGAGCTCAACCATAAGCTGGCAGCCGTTGCAGATACCCAATGACAGAGTGTCCTTGCGTGCATAGAACTTGTCAAGAGCCTCCTTAGCCTTCGGATTGAAGAGGAATGCACCAGCCCAACCCTTAGCCGAACCAAGCACGTCAGAGTTAGAGAATCCACCACAGAATACGATCATGTTGACATCCTCGAGAGTTTCGCGGCCGGTGATGAGGTCGGTCATCATTACGTCCTTCACGTCGAAGCCTGCAAGATAGAGTGAGTATGCCATCTCGCGCTCGCCGTTGGTACCCTTCTCACGGATGATTGCGGCCTTGATACCCGACGCTGTGCGACGGTCGGCAGAGATGCCGTAGCTTTCGAGCGAGCCCTTGAACGAGTCGTGGAACTTCATCTCAACAGGCTGCTTCTTGTAGTTGTCGCGGCGCTTTGCAGCACAACCGTTGAAGCTCTGGTCGCGGTCGAGCAGGTAAGAAGTCTTGTACCATGTGTCGCGCAGAGCGTCGATGTCGAAGGTGTGAGTATACTCGTCCTTCTTGATAACGATGGTGCGCTCCGACGGAGTGGGGTAGCCGATCTTTGCGTAGCCGATACCGTTCTCCTCCATATAGTCCTTGAACTCCTCCTTGTACTTGTCTGAAACCTGGATTACAACGCCCGGGTTCTCGGCAAGGAGCATCTTGATGATGTCGTTGCCAGCGAGGCTGTGCAGGTTGATGTGCATACCGCCCTCAGTGTTGGCGAAGCACATCTCGAGCAATGTTGTGATAAGACCGCCGGCAGAGATGTCGTGACCTGCCATAATCCAACCCTTCTCGATCATGTCCTGAACTGCGTTGAAGCAGTCGGCAAAGTATTCCGGATTCTTTACGGTCGGAACGTCGTCGCCTACGAAGCCGAGGCTCTGAGCGAAGGCACTACCGCCAAGACGCTGCTCGTCGAACGAGAAGTCGATATGATAGAGTGAAGAGTTCTTGTCGTTAACCAATACAGGCGAAACAACCTTGCGGATATCTGAAACTTCGCCACCGGCGCTCACGATAACGGTACCCGGAGAGATGATCTTCTCGCCGTTAGGATACTGCTGGCTCATTGACAGCGAGTCCTTACCAGTCGGAACGTTAACCTTCAGAGCCAGACAGAACTCGCTCAGTGCCTGAACGGCGCTGTACAGACGAGCGTCCTCGCCCTTCTGCGAGCGGCATGGCCACATCCAGTTGGCTGAAAGCGAAAGGCTGTTCATGCCGTCGGCGAGAGGAGCCCAAACGATATTGGTCAGAGCTTCGGCTACAGAGAGAACCGAACCAGCCTCAGGTGAAGCCAGACCAGCCTGCGGTGCATGACCGAGAGCGGTAGCGATACCCTTCTTGCCACGGTAGTCGAGAGCTACAACGCCACAGTCTGAGAGAGGCAGCTGAATCTGACCCTGACACTGCTGACGTGCAATCTTACCCGTTACCGAACGGTCTACCTTGTTGGTCAACCAATCCTTACATGCCACAGCCTCAAGCTGCAGTACGCGGCTTACGTATTTGTCGAGAACGTCGTCCTTGCCGTTCTCCGAAGTCTCCTCGTGAGTATACTCGGCATCCTTGTAGTGACGCTCTACAGTTTCGTCGCGCATGATGGTCTTAGGTGAGTGACCGAACATCTGGGCAACGTCCAGGTCGAACGGCTTCACACCGTCGCCCTGCTTGAATGAGAAGTGTGCGTCGCCAGTGGTTTCGCCTACTACATACAGCGGAGCACGCTCGCGCTCTGCGATGCGGCGTACGTGGTCGATGTGCTTCTCGTCGATGAGCAAGCCCATACGCTCCTGGCTCTCGTTGGCGATGATTTCCTTAGCCGAGAGAGTCTTGTCGCCGATAGGCAGTTTGGTCATGTCTATCTCGCCACCACACTCCTCTACGAGCTCCGAGAGGCAGTTGAGGTGACCAGCCGAACCGTGGTCGTGTATAGAAACTACAGGGTTTACGTCCTCCTCGCACAATGCGCGAACGAGGTTGTAGGCACGCTTCTGCATCTCAGGGTTGGCACGCTGAACGGCGTTCAGCTCAATACCGTTGCTGTAACGGCCGGTATCAACCGACGATACAGAACCGCCACCGAGACCGATGCGGTAGTTGTCGCCACCAACAACGACAACCTTGTTGCCCTTCTGCGGCTCCTTCTTCAGGCAGTCGCGCTTTGTGCCGTAGCCTACACCGCCGGCAAGCATGATAACCTTGTCGTAGGCATACTTCTCCTCGCCCTCCTGGTGCTCGAATGTGAGCAACGAACCGGTGATGAGAGGTTGTCCGAACTTGTTGCCGAAGTCGCTTGCTCCGTTCGAAGCCTTGATAAGAATCTGCTCAGGAGTCTGATACAGCCACTTGCGTACGGGCATGATGTCCTCCCAGTCGCGTGTCAGGTTGTCGTCGTCCTTGAGTCGCGGATAAGATGTCATGTACACAGCTGTACCGGCGATAGGCCATGAACCTACACCACCGCCCATACGGTCGCGAATCTCACCGCCAGTACCGGTAGCGGCACCGTTGAACGGCTCTACAGTAGTCGGGAAGTTGTGAGTCTCAGCCTTGAGCGAGATTACGCTCTCGATGTCCTTCACCTGGAAGTAGTCGCTTGTCGACTGATCCTTCGGTGCGAACTGCTCTACAACCGGACCCTGTGCGAAAGCCACATTATCCTTATAAGCAGAGAGAATCTTGTTGGGGTTCTCCTTGGTGGTCTGCTTGATCATTGCAAACAGCGACGACTCCATTTCCTTGCCGTCGATGATGAATGTACCGCCGAAAATCTTGTGGCGGCAGTGCTCAGAGTTGATCTGTGCGAAACCGAAGATTTCCGAGTCAGTCAATGGGCGGCCCAATTCCTTCTCTATCTTGTGGAGATACTCAATCTCTTCAGCCGACAGAGCCAGACCCTCCTGCTCGTTGTATTCCTCGATGTTGTCCACGCGCTTGATAGGCTCAGGCTGGTGGTTGACGGTGAAGATGTCCTGGTTCAGACCCTCGTACATGCGCTGAAGCATGGGGTCGTGGTCGGCATCTTTCGAGTCGACAGGGAAGTACTCCTCTATACGCGAAATGCCGTGGAGGCTCATATTCTGAGTTATCTCTACGGCATTCGTACTCCATGGAGTAATCATTTCGCGGCGTGGGCCCACGAAGAAGCCCTCGACAGTCTCACCCTCTATGAGTGTAGCACCGCCGTAAAGCCAACACAGTTCATTGATCTCATCTTGAGAGAGCTGGTGATCCACTTCTGTAGCGATCACGCTCTTGCTTGGAGTCATGAAAAATAAAATCATACTGCTTGTATATGTGTTTTGATTTGAATTCTATCGTTTGCAAAGTTACTACTTTTTAATCGAAAGCCTACCGATTTATTATTATTTATTTTTTTTCTTTGCATTATTATCATTGTTTGTTTAGGGGAATAATGATATTTACGTCGCAACGGGAGTCCGCCGTTCCTATTATGGACAATAAATTAAGCCCTAAACCATGCACAAAACCTTTTGTTTGTGCAAGGTTTTATGCTTTTTCTGTTAATAGACCTTAAATAAGTATTCTTTTGCACGGAAGAATAGAACAATCTGATTACCTTTGCAACCAATATTTTAAAGGTAATTAAATTAAGATGAACAAAATCAAGACAGTTTGCTTGACAGCAGCGATTGCCTCAAGCAGCTTTTCGTTTGCAGGAGGACTACTTACAAACACCAATCAGAACGTAGCATTCAACCGTATGATGAGCCGTGAGGCTTCAATCGGCATCGACGGTGTATACTTCAATCCGGCTGGCGTTGCTTTCTTGGGTCAGGGTCATCACCTCTCGCTCAACTGGCAGTTGGCTTATCAGGACCGTTCTATCAAGAACGACTACCAGTTGTTCACCAACAACGTGAACAATCCTTTCACTCCACGTACATTCAAGGGTAAGGCTTTTGCCCCCGTCATTCCCTCACTTCAATATGCTTACAACAAGGGACGCTGGTCGTTCCAGGCTAATCTGGCACTTGCCGGTGGCGGTGGAAAGTGTACTTTCGACAACGGACTTGGTTCGTTTGAGAAGATTGTGAGCGAAACTGCTATGGGAGCATGCCAGTTGGCACAGGTTGTTGACGGCGTTGCAGCCCAGTATGGCGTTCCTGCCGTATTCTCAAGCAAGTTCGGTAAAGACGGCAAGTACACCTACGACAGCTATATGCACGGTCGTCAGTATTACTATGGTATCTCGATAGGTGCAGCTTATAAGGTAAATGACAACTTCGCAGTATATGGCGGTGTGCGTACCGTATATGCATTGTGCAACTACTACGGATATGTACGCGACATCAAGGTAGGCAACATGCCCCTCTATCAGGTGCTCGACCCCACCAAGACAACTGCTGCTGACATCGAGCTTAGCTGCGACCAGACCGGTCTCGGATTCACTCCGATGATTGGCGTAGACTTTAAGACTGATCGCTGGAACTTCTCGGCCAAGTATGAGTTCAAGACTCGTATGCGTCTTAAGAACAAGTCGGTAAACCAGACTCCTTCAATCGGTAACCTTGATGGCAACTTGCGCAACGCATACCTCGCTGGTGGCGTGCCTGAGGCAGCTGCCGACGCTATCCTTAATGACAAGAAAGTACAGGGTGCAACAACAATGCTTAAGCAGCAGTTCAACACAGAGCTTGATGAAGCAATCGGCGAATACGAGGACGGCAAGAAGATTGAGGGCGACATTCCTGCTCTTCTCACTGTAGGTGTAGGCTACAAGCCAATCGACGACTTGCGCATCAACGTAGGTTTCCACTGGTTTGACGACAAGCACGCCACTTCGTACAACAACCGTCAGGAGAAGCTCGACCGTGGTACATTCGAGTACAGCGCAGGTGTAGAGTACGACCTCAACAAGAAGTTCACCGTAAGTACAGGCTGGCAGCGCACAAGCTACGGTGTGACCGACGACTACATGGACGACAAGTCGTTCGTGGTTAGCTCTAACTCGGTAGGTGTAGGTGGCGTAATCCACCTCTCAAAGAAGATGGATCTGCAAGTAGCCTACTTCCATACATTCTACGACACAATGAAGACACAGAAGGACAACTACTCAGCCGACTTCACTCGTAACAACAATGTGTTTGGAGTAGGACTGGACATCAACTTCTAAGTCTCATCATATAATTTGCTTAAAATAGGCCATATAACTTAAAGTTTCGGCAAGTGGTTATCGGCAATCGCATTGATATTAATTTATCGTGTGATTGCCGTTTTTTTATGTCCTCTCAACACAATATTTGCATTTTTTAGGCACAAAACTATGAGTTGAGCGCACAAGGAAATCTTTAGCTCGAAATTCTTGAGTTTTGAGCAGTTTGAGATATGTTGTTGAAAATCACTGTGTTGCGACGCTGGTGTTGAAAATCGGCAATGCTATCAACGTAAAAAACACTCCCTTTTATTGCAAAACGACCACTTTTGCCTTTCATTTTAGCCTTGTTTGCATTGCAACTGTGGCCCTTTTACACTTCAACTGTAGTCCTTTTGCAATGCAAAGAAGCCTTGAATGGAGATAGGGGGTGGTATTTTACGTCGAAAAACCGATAAAAACCGCCTCAGAAATCTCTAGAATCAATTTTCGTTTTGTAACACTTTTTTACTGCTTGTACAATATTTGCATGCCGTCTTTTATTTTATTCGTTCAATAACTTGCTAATAATGAAACTTTTTTGTAGCTTTGCTGCGAACAATAATAAATGAACTATGAATATGAAATACGAACCAGTAAAGTACAATAGTCGCGAGGAGGCTATAGCCGCTTTGCGTCGTATGAATCAGCGGAAACAAGAATTGGAGAAAAGAGTTCAAGAAGAGTTCTTAAATGCACGTAAAGAGGCTGATAATTGTTATGCAAACCTTTAATGATTTTATAGGCTATTTTAGCCACAAACCTGAATAAAAATCTGTTTAAGTGCCGAAAATGTGAAGTTTTACACATTTTTGGTTTCTCTTTTGTGTAGATTTACACATTTTCGGCACTTCAACAAAATGCAAAGAGCTGTTTCTTCCTATTTTTTATAGTTTTATTAAGTCTTTACTTCTTAGCCTCTGGATACGATATACGTGTGTGGTATATTGCTTTGAGGCGTTCGATGAGTACGACTTTGGCGAGGGCTATGTCGCGGAATGTGATGGGGCAGTCCTTGAAGTAGCCGTCGGCAACGTCGCTGTCGATGATTTTGTTTACCAGTGTGGCGATGTTCTCCTCTGTATATTCTGCTATTGAGCGCGACGCAGCCTCCACGCCGTCGGCAATCATTAGGATTGCCTGCTCGCGTGTGAACGGGTTGGGGCCCGGATATTCAAACGGTTTCGGGTCAATCTCTTCGTCGGGATGCTCGTTCTTATATTTAATGTAGAAGAACTTGGTCATGCCCGTGCCGTGATGGGTCACGATGAAGTCGCGTATGATGGTGGGCAGATTCTCACGCTCAGCCATTTTTACGCCCTCGGTTACGTGATTGATGATGATGCGTGCGCTCTCCTTGTAGTCGAGGTGGTCGTGCGGGTTGACACCAGCCTGATTCTCGGTGAAGAAGACGGGGTCAGCCATTTTGCCGATGTCGTGATACAGAGCACCGGTACGCACGAGAAGCGAGTTGGCACCGATTTTATTGGCTATCTCAGCAGCCAGATTACCTACAGTGATGGAGTGCTGGAAGGTGCCCGGAGCAATCTCCGAGAGGTTGCGCAGCAGTCCGCGGTTGGTGTTTGACAGCTCAAACAGCGTCACGCTCGACACGAATCCGAACATCTTCTCGACGATGTACATCAGCGGATAGGCGAGCAACAGCAGCACACCGTTCACCACGAAGTGGTAGTACATGTCGTGGTCCATGATGGTGAAGTCGTTGTCTTGTATCATCTGCAGCGCCAGATACACCAGTGCGCTGCCCATAGCCACGAGTATTCCCGTCTTGAACACCTGAGCGCGGCGTGTCAGTTCGCGCAGCGAGTAGATGGCTATCAAGCCCGCTACAATCTGAATGATGATGAATTCGTACTGGTATCTCACGGCGATGGTGCATATAAGCAGCATCGTGACGTGCGAGATGAATGCCGTGCGCGAGTCCATAAACACACGCACAAACATCGGAACCATGGCGAAGGGCACTATGTAGACGCTCATGAAGTTGTGGCGCATCATTATAGCCACTATCACCGGGAAGAACGTAATGAGCGAGTAGAGCATGGCGATGGAGCGCGGCTTGTTGAAGTAGTCGCGACGGAACAGTGCGAGGTATATGGTGAAGAGCGTCACCATAAAGGTCACAAGTATAATCTGTCCGATGATGGTGCTCGTTATCTCGTTCTGCGTAGCCGACCGGCGTTTTATCTCACGCTCGAACGAGTTGAGCACGCGGTAGGTGTATTCGTCGACAATGTCGCCACGGTCAATCACCTTCTGTCCGCTCATTACCATGCCGCTGGCAGGCGGTATGGACGACAGGAGGTCGTTGCGTTCGGTCAGCGAGCGTTCCTTGTCATATATAAGGTTAGGCTCGATGTAGTTGTTCAGATTGCAGCGTTGCAGCAGGGGGCGTTGCTGTGCCACCACGTCGTCGAGGAATATCTGCTCGTAAGCCGACAGCGTAGAGTAGATTTCGTCGAGCGGCATGGTCTGTGCGTTGTTGCCTATGACGACGCGCACCAGCGAAGTGGAGTCGCGGTATATCTCGTTGTATTCGGGCGTGTCCATGATGCCCGTCTGATACAGTCGGTGCAGCTGTTTGGCTATGATGTCGATGTACTGATGTGGCAGTCCGGGAATGCCGTCGTGGAAGTCGGAGAGGAACTTGTTCACCTGCTTCTTCTCCACTGTCTTGTCGTAGTTGTAGTAGGGCTGGTAGGTCTGCAGCAGCGAGTCTTCCTGGGCCTTGATGGTCTCGTCGGTCTTGTAGATAGGGAAGTCGAACTTGGCTATGAACGAGCCGTACATCCACGGCTTGCCTACGTCGTATCTGAATCGCTGGCTCTCATTGCGGGGCAGCGACCACACGATTACAGCCACAGTCACCAATACCAGCGCCATACGTGTGAACATATTGCGCCAGAAATGTTTTCTGCTCTTCTCAATTCTATACATATATAGTCTTATTATGGGTTTGGACTGCAATATTACAAAAAAAATGTCTAAATTGAGAAAAACTTACTACCTTTGTACACAAAAATAAATAACATACTATAATATGTCAGATAGAAAAGTAAGGGTGCGCTTCGCGCCAAGTCCAACAGGACCTTTGCACATCGGTGGTGTGCGTACAGCATTGTATAACTATCTATTCGCCCGTCAGCACGGCGGCGACCTGGTGTTCCGTATCGAGGATACCGACTCGCACCGCTTTGTGCCTGGAGCCGAAGACTATATTATCGAGTCGTTCCGTTGGCTCGGTATCAAGTTTGACGAGGGAGTGTCGTTCGGTGGCAACCACGGCCCGTATCGTCAGAGCGAGCGTCGCGCCATATATAAGAAATATGTCGACCAGCTTCTTGCCGACGGCAAGGCTTACATCGCTTTCGATACGCCCGAGCAGCTTGAGGCAAAGCGTGCTGAGATTCAGAACTTCCAGTACGACGCCAAGACACGTATGCAGATGACCAACTCGCTCACTCTCTCGAAGGAGGAAGTGGAGCGTCGCATCAACGACGGCGAGCAGTATGTGGTTCGCTTCATGGTTGAGCCGGGCATCGAGGTGCATGTCGACGACATGATTCGTGGCGATGTGAAGATTAAGAGCGACATTCTCGATGACAAGGTACTCTACAAGAGCGCTGACGAACTGCCCACTTATCACTTGGCAAATATCGTTGACGACCACCTTATGGAGATTACTCACGTGATACGTGGCGAGGAGTGGTTGCCCAGCGCACCGCTTCACGTTCTGCTCTACCGTGCCTTCGGATGGGAAGACACTATGCCTACATTCGCCCACCTGCCGCTTCTGCTCAAGCCGGAGGGCAAGGGCAAGCTCTCGAAGCGCGACGGCGACCGTCTCGGTTTCCCCGTATTCCCGCTTGAGTGGCACGATCCAAAGACAGGCGACATCTCTTCGGGCTATCGCGAAAGCGGCTACTTCCCCGAGGCTGTTGTCAACTTCCTCGCCCTGCTGGGCTGGAATCCCGGTACAGAGCAGGAGATGTTCTCGCTCGACGAGCTTGTTGAGCAGTTCGACATCCACAAGTGCTCTAAGTCGGGTGCCAAGTTCGACTATCAGAAGGGCATCTGGTTCAACCACGAGTATATACTGCGCAAGTCGAACGAGGAGATTGCCGACCTCTTCGCACCTATCGTAGCCAACAACGGCGTTGACGAGTCGATGGAGCGCATCACACAGGTAGTGGCTATGATGAAGGACCGTGTGAGCTTCGTCAAGGAGCTTTGGCCTCTGTGCTCGTTCTTCTTCATCGCTCCTACAGAGTACGACCAGAAGACCGTGAAGAAGCGCTGGAAGGAAGACTCAGCCAAGGTGATGGGCGAGTTGGCAGAAGTGCTCAACGGCATCGACGACTTCTCTATCGAGGGTCAGGAACCCGTCGTGATGAAGTGGGTTGAGGACAAGGGCTACAAGCTGGGCGACGTTATGAACGCCTTCCGCCTTGCTCTTGTAGGTATAGGCAAGGGTCCGGGCATGTTCGACATCTCGGCTTTCCTCGGCAAGGAAGAGACAATCAAGCGTTTGCAGCGTGCAATCGAGGTACTGAAGTAAGCCTTTAGGCTACTAAAGTAAGACATACAGGGGGTTATGACACCGCGTCATAGCCTCCTTTTTTGCTTTAAATACAAAAAAATCATACTTTTTTGTCGCTTTTCGGTTTTTTTTATTTAAGTTTGCACTCTATATAAATATATATGTACATGAAAATCATGCCTTGGCAAAGCCTTGGCATGGTGAGAATTTGAATTACCCTTATCATAAACTTAAAACAGTGAAATGATGGACTCTCAAGAGAAAGCCTTGAATCAAGGTACACAAGAAGTGGCGAATGTGGAGAACGTAGCTGAAGTTCAGAACGTAGACACTCCCGCCGAACAGCCGGTGGCTAACACCAAGGTATACAAGACAAAGCAGGAGGTTGTAGAACGCCTGAAGCAGATTGCACAGAGCGACGACAATCCTGACAAAGATGAGATCGACCTACTTAAGACTGTATTCTACAAGTTGCACATCGCCGAGCGCGAAGCACGTCTGAAGGAATACATCGAGGGCGGTGGCGATCCCACAACATACCAGATTGTGCCCGACGAAGACGAAGAAACATTCAAGGAGCAAATGGCTGTAGTGCGCGAAAAACGTGCAAAGGTGTTCCTGGAGCAGGAAGCCGAGAAGCAGGCAAACCTTGAGAAGAAACTCGCCATTATCGAACGTATCAAGGCTATGGCTACATCGCCCGATGAAGCCAACAAGTCGTACAACGAATTTAAGGAACTGCAGCAGGAGTGGAAGGACATCAAGGCTGTGCCGGCAGATAAAGCCAGCGAGCTGTGGCGCAACTATCAGCTCTACGTTGAGCAGTATTACGACCTGCTGAAGCTCAACTCTGAGGCTCGCGAGTACGATTTCAAGAAGAACCTTGAGATAAAGACCAAGCTGTGTGAGGCTGCCGAGAAGCTCGCCGACGAGGAGGACGTAATAAGCGCATTCCACCAGTTGCAGGAACTCCATCAGCAGTATCGCGAGACAGGCCCCGTTGCCAAGGAGCTGCGCGAGCAGATATGGACCCGCTTCAAGGCTGCATCTACCGTCATCAACAAGCGCCATCAGCAGCACTTCGAGGATCTGCGTGCCGGCGAGGAGGAGAATCTTGCACGCAAGACAGCCCTCTGCGAGAAGGTAGAGGAGATTGGCAAGCTCGAAAACAAGGGCGCTGCCGACTGGGAGAAGCACTCTAAGGAGATTATCGAAATACAGAACGAGTGGAAGACCATAGGTTTTGCACCGCAGAAGATGAACGTCAAGATATTCGAGCGTTTCCGCGCTGCCTGCGACGACTTCTTCGGACGCAAGACTGAGTTCTTCAAGCAGCTCAAGGCTGCCTATGCCGACAACATAGAGCGCAAGAAGGCTCTCGTTGAGAAGGCTAAGGCTCTGGCTGAGAGCACTGACTGGAAGTCGACAAGCGACAAGCTCATCGCCCTCCAGAAGGAGTGGAAGACCGTAGGCCAGGTGCCCAAGAAGCTCGGCGACCAGCTCTGGAACGAGTTCCTCGGTGCTTGCAACAAGTTCTTCGAGGCACGCAAGGCTGCCAATGCAGGCACACGTGGCGAAGAACGTGCCAATCTCGACAAGAAGCGTGAGCTCATCGCTCAGCTCAAGGGTCTCGGTGCTGATGCCACAAAGGATCAGGTTCAGGCTCTCGTCGACGAATATAATAAGGTAGGCCACGTGCCCTTCAAGGAGAAGGACACTCTTTATGCCGAGTATCATGAGGTGCTCGACGTAATCTATCGTCAACTTAACATTACTACAAAGCGCCGCCGTCTTGATGATTTCAAGTCGAATATCAAGAACATGGCAAAGCGTGGCGAGGAGGCTTTAGGCTCAGAGCGCTCACGCCTGATGCGTCGTTTCGACCAGCTCAAGCAGGAGATTCAGACCTACGAGAACAACCTCGGTTTCCTCAATGCAAGCTCTAAGAAGGGCAACAGCCTTATCGACGAGATGAATCGCAAGGTGCAGAAGCTCCGCGACGACCTCGAACTGGTTCGCCAGAAGATTAAGGCTATCGATGCTGAGAAGTAAGAAATGGTATTAATATATACAATTAAACAATGATAAGTTGCACAGCGCTGCAACGACAACTCGCACTGCCAGTGATTGGTAGTGCGAGTTTTTAAAATATACGCCCCTGTATTATTTTATTCATTTTTATTAATTAATTCATCTAAAAAAATCTATGTACAGACACAGATTTAACGACAGACAGGCTCTGCGCTTCAAGCATTTCTCGCGCCGTAGCTATGCTCTGTTCAGCTGTATCGGACGTGAGGTGCTCATCTGCACCCTTAGTGTAGCAACTTTGACCTACGCCAAGGCAGACGGAATCAGCACTAAGCCTGCTGCTACAGCAATGGCTGCCGACTCACTTGGCCGTCAGGAGGTGAAGCTCGACGAGGTGCTTGTCACCGGTTCGCGTGCTCCGCTCACTGCGTTGCAGTCGGCAAAGATTGTGACTGTCATCTCGCGCGACGACATTCAGCGTGCGGAGGCGTCAAGTATCAACGACATTCTTAAGTTAGCCACGGGCGTAGATGTCCGTCAGCGCGGTGGCTTTGGTGTACAGACGGACATCAGCATCAATGGCGGCACGTTCGACCAGATTACCATTCTATTGAATGGAGTGAACATGTCAAGCCCGCAAACCGGCCATAATGCAGCCGATTTCCCTGTTTCTCTTTCTGACATTGAGCGCATCGAGGTTCTCGAGGGTGCTTCGGCACGTGTGTTCGGATCGTCGGCGTTCAACGGAGCCATCAACATCGTGACGCGCACCGACAAGGAGAGCAGTGTGCGTGTGTCGGCCGAAGGAGGCTCGTTCGGCACATTCGGAGGCGATGCTGGTTTGAGTCTTCGCACCGGTAACGTAAGCCAGCAGCTCAGCGGAGGCTATACGCAGAGCGACGGTGGCACAGCCAACAGCGATTTCAAGCGTCGTCGCATGTATTATATGGGAGCTTTGGAGTCGCGCTACGTCAATCTGTCGTGGCAGGGCGGTCTGTCGTCGCAGGATTATGGCGCATCTACATTCTACAGCGCCCGCTTCAACAACCAGTGGGAGGCAACACGCCGCTTCATGGCGTCGGCTCTTGCCGACATTCGTCCGTTTGCCGACGAGCGTCTGGTGTTCTCGCCCTCGGTATATTGGCACCGCGATGTAGACCATTATCAGCTCACTCGCGGCAAGGAAGGAGCACAGAACGGCGAGAACTATCACCGTATGGACGTATATGGAGCCGCTCTCAACGCCCATGCCTCGTGGTTACTGGGTAAGACTGCCGTTGGCGTCGACCTGCGCAAGGAGCACATCCTCAGTACTGCATACGGAACACTGCTCGACGAGAGCGAGTGGACTGCCATACACGGTTCCGACCGCCACTACGACCATCGTGGCGACCGCACCAACACGAGCGTCTTTCTTGAGCATAATGTAATTCTCGGTGGATTCACCCTGTCGGCTGGCGTGCTTGCCAACCGCAATACGGGACTCGACAACCGTTTTCGTTTTTATCCTGGTGTAGACATTTCTTATCGTCCGAGCGACAACTGGAAGTTCTACGCTTCGTGGAACAAGGCGCTGCGTGTGCCCACATTCACCGACCTTTATACTTCAAACTCGGCACAGCAGGGCGATCCCAACCTCAGCCCCGAGCGCAATTCTACCTTCAAAATTGGTACACGCTTCCGCACACGTGGCGTTGAGGCTGTGCTGAGCGGATTCTACTCTGAGGGCAAGAACATCATCGACTGGGTTTATCCTACAGCCGAGAGTCGCAAGTATCAGGCGATGAACATCGGCAAACTCGACAATATGGGCTATTCGGCTGACGTTACGCTCAATATGGACGAGCTCATCCCAGGTTCGTTCATCACACGCATCAAGGCTGGCTATGCCTTCATCCATCAGAAGCACGAGACCGACCGCGAGATATTCGGTTCGCTCTACGCCTTGGAGTATTTGCGCCACAAAGCCACCTTCCAGCTCGAACACCGCATCTGGAGTCGTCTGTCGGCATCGTGGGCTGTACGTTGGCAGGAACGCATGAACAACTATTCGCCTTATACCAAGGTCGACGTAAAACTGATGTGGACCGCTCCGTCGTACAGCCTTTACGTTAAGGCCGACAACCTGACATGCCACAGATACTACGACCTCGGTGCTGTGCGCCAGCCGGGTCTGTGGATTATGGCAGGCGGAAGCGTGAGGATAGGGTTGTAAGATATCGAAACCCAACAAAGCATACCACTCCCCTCCCCCGTAGGGAGGGGAGTGGTATGCTTTGTAAACTTATATAGGAGGGTATGGCGTCCTCGCCATACCCTGCGCAAGAAAACGAGTAGCGGAGGCCAGAGACCTCCGCTACTGTTTTTATCCTTCCATAGCAAACAAATCATATTACTCCCCTCCCTACGGGGGAGGGGCCGGGGGTAGGGCTTTTCACTTGTATTTCTCCATCAACTCCCTTTCCCCTTCCTTAGCCTTTTCCAAGAACTTCTTGTATTCTTCGGCTTCCGGATTGAACGGTCGGTGGGCGAGAGCTGCCTTTATCGGGCGCCACTCTTCGAGAAACTTAACGGTTTGCTTGGAGAAGAACGTTTCGCCGAAGCGCTGCCAGATGTATTCCACAGCCTGGTCGGTAGGGTGGAGCATGTCTTCACGATAGAAACGGTAGTCGCGCAATTCGTCGTTGACAATCTCGTAGGCGGGGAAATACACCACGTTGTCCATCTCCTTTGTCAACTTGTCGGCAGCCAAAAGCAGCGTTGCCTTCGACAGCTGACTGCCGTGAAATCCGTATTTGGCGTAGCGGATGGGGCTTACGGTGATGATGATACGAACCGAAGGATTAATCTTCTGGAGTGTGGCAATTGCCTCACGCAGATAGTCGGCACACTCGTCAACGCTCAGCTCGCGCTCGGTGAACAACCGCTGTGGACGCTTCCGGCAATTGTCCACTATCTCGCCCGTCTCGTTGAGAATATAGACATGGTTGGTGCCGAGTGTGAACACAGCCGTCTGAGGGGCTTCATCGGTTGCGCCAAGCTCCCCGGTCCATCGCTTCACGGTGTGCATGATGCTTGCCGGATTGTACATCACGCCGTATGGATTGACCGTAGCGCGAAACTTGTCATCTACAAATCGCCGTCCGATGTTGTCGGCAAAGCATGAGCCTACAAAAAGCATACGCTCGCGCGGTTCGATAGCGAACGGCGCGAGCGTAATGTTTACTGGTGTACGAAACTCCATATTGTTATTTCTTCAGTTCGTTTGTCTCATTCTTGCGTCTCTTCATTTCGAAGAAAACGCCTGCTGCAATAGCCAGTACGAGCAACAGATAAGCTACATAGGCAGCCGTCTCGGTGTTCTTCACCGATGCAGGCTTGAATGTCAGCACTACGGTGTGCTTGCCTGGCTTCACGTTGATGGCTCTAAGGATGTAGTTGACACGACCTACTGGAGTGTCTGTGCCGTCGACAGTGGCAGTCCATCCGGGATAGTAAACCTCCGAGAACACTACGATGCCACCCTTCTGCGACTCTACGGTGTAGGTAAGTTCGTTAGGCTCATACTTCTTCAGAGTCACTACGGCATTTGACTGTTGTGCTACAGGCTCGCCCAGAACATCCTTAAACTTGCTGTCGGCTACAGCCTCGTGGCGCAGATTGAGCTTTCCTACGGCATCAATCTCGGCGTTGGCATTGTCAACATAGCTTATTCGGTCTACAAACCATGCGTTGCCGAAGGCGTACGGATTGAGCAGCGGTGCTGTCTGTCCGCCCTGCAGCGGCAGGATTACGTACTTGGTGTTGAGCATGTTGAGCACCGGATAGATTGAGTCGCCAGCCACACGGGTCATGTCGCCTTGTGCGTTGACGATGGCACCTTGCATGTCGCGCATCTCCTTACCTATATACTGGTCGATCATTTCCTGATAACGGCGCAGCTTGGCAGCGTGGTATCCGCCGATAGACTTATGATAGTAAGAAGTCTCGTTCTCGTTGAACGTGTTCGAAGCGAGGTTAAGCACACGATAGTCGGGCGCTTTGTCCTGAAGAATCTGGCGGTCGGTGGCTGTCTCCTGTTGCGGAGTCTCGCGCACGCTACGCTCTACGAACATGCCGTCGTTGAGATAACGCTTGTTGACCTGCCACATATCAACGAGGCAGAGCACGATGATGGCACCCACAGCATACTTGGGCTGTATCTTCTTCATGCGCAGCAGCAACAGCACAGCGGTGCCGAGCACGATGACGAAGAATGTGCGCCAGCAGTCGGCGGTGAATATCGAGATGCGTATCTCCTGCAGATTGCTGAGCAACGGACCCAGATATTCTGACGGAATCTGCTTCATTGCCTCCAGCTCTGAAGCCGAAACATAGTCGGGGAAGAATATCGACGGCATGATGGCAAACAGCAACGCCATGCCACCCGTAGCTATGAAGCTCACCCACAACCAAAACATGTTGGTCGTGTTGTGCGCAATGATAGGATGTTTCGACGTGCCGAGGTATATGCGTATCTTCTGTGTGAAGAAGTCGGGAGTGTCGAATATCTTCTTAAGTGCCAACATTGCCAGCAAAGGAATGGTGAACTCGGCAATTACGAGTATCGAAGCCACCGTTCGGAACTTGGCATACATGGGTACATAGTCGAGGAATAGGTCGGTAAACCACATGAAGTTGTGGCCCCACGAAAGCAGTATCGACAGACCGGTGGCAAGGAACAGCGCCCACTTCATAGGTCCTTTGACGATGAACAGACCCAGTACGAACAGCATCAGTACGAAAGCGCCCACGTATACCGGTCCGCTTGTGCCGGGCTGGTTGCCCCAGTACTGTCCCAACTGTTGATAAATCTGATAGAACTGCGGGTCGGCTTTCTCCATAGCCTTCTCGTTCATGGCAAGCGGCATTGACGCTCCGCCCTTGGTGTTGGGCACGAGCAGGGTCCATGTCTCGTCGATGCCATAGCTCCACTGTGTGATGTAGTCGCGGTCGAGACCGCTGCTTGTCTGGTTGGCTGAGTTCTTCTTCACCAGCTCACTCTTTCCTCGCATCGACTCCTGGGTGTACTGCCATGTGTGGTAGAGGTTGGAAAGGTTGATGACAACGCCCAGTGCGGCAGCCACAAAGCACACGCCCGTAGCCTTGCCAAACTGTGCCAGGCGATGATTTCGCACGGCATCCCACAGATAAGCCAGCACCATGAAGGCTATGATGAACAGATAGTAGTAGGTCATCTGCACGTGGTTGGCTTGTATCTCAAGCGCCGTGAACAGCGCCGTGATTACAAATCCCCACACATACTTTCCTCTATATGCCAGTACAATACCTGCTATCATAGGCGGCAGATAAGCCAGGGCTATCACCTTCCAGATGTGTCCGGCAGCGATGATGATAAAGAAGTAGCTGCTGAACGCCCATATTATTGAGCCGAGTACAGCCAGCTCACGACGGAAGTCGAATGCACGTAGCAGGATGTAGAAGCCCAGAAGGTATGCAAACACATACCAAACGTTCTCGGGCAGCCACAGATGATAGAACTTGCCCACCTCGTTCAGAACCTGCTGGCTGTCGTACGACGGTGCCATCTGATAGGTAGGCATTCCGCTAAAGAGCGAGTTGGTCCAACGGGTGCGCTCGCCGGTGCGCTGATAATACTCGGTCAGCTCCTGACCTGAGCCTCGTCCAGCCGACGAGTCGTGGCGATAGAGTATGCGGCCCTCGGTATCTGCCGGGAAGAAGTAGGCAAATGCGATGACGGCAAACAGCAATACTACCAGTATGTCTGGCAGAAATCTTTTCAGTGTCTTCATTTATGTAATCTTTTGTTTTGTTACGAATGGTTCGTTGTTACGTCAGCTTCTATTGCCGGCTTACGTCAGCTCCAGTCCCATGGCTTCGACGAACGAGCGCACTTCCTTCTGCTTCATCAGTTCGTCGAACACCTCCTTCTTGGTGAGTTTCTTGCTTATCTCCTCGGCTTTAGCCAGTCTGAGCGTGAGCGTTATGTTGCCGTTGTGCAGAGCTTTTGCCATGGTGGCACGTATTCGTCCCTTTATGGTATCCACTTGGTCGAGTAGCATCTGGTTGTCAACGATTATCTCGATGGCAGGAAATTCTGCTATGCGTGGCCTCATGTTCTTCATTCGCGAGGCAAGACTTATCATCTTCTGCGGCATGCGGTTGCACATCGACAGCCATTGCAGTTCGAGGAAGTCCTGGTTGAACTCCTCGTTCTCGTCCTTGTTGGTTATTTCCGCCTCCTGCTTCTTCTCCGTTTGCTGCTTCTGCTGAAGGCTTTGGAATGTGATGCCGAGACTCGACAGCTTCATGGCGGGGCGTTTGGGTGCTGCCGTAGTGGCTGAAGCGGCAGCTCCAGATTGTGTGATGTGTGCTGAGGCAGCGCCCATGGCAGCAGCCAGAGCAGCGTTTTCGCCTGCGGGCACAGCTATGTGTGCCGTCTCCTGATGTCTGTTGGCGAGGCGGCTGTTGTCATTCTCCGGAGCGGCCACCTGCCGAGCCGCTGCATTCCGGTTCATCGTTAAGTGCTTGAACAGGGATTTCAGACTTTTGGGGCTACGCCCCGCGCCATCGGCAGCATCCTCGGGCTGCGTCAACTGAGCCACCTGTATGAGTGTCAGCTCGACGAGCAGTCGCTTGTTGCTGCTCTGTCTGTAGGACAGGTCGCACTGATTGGTCAGCTTCAGCGTCTGATACAGGAACTTTGTGGGGCATCGCTGCGCCTGGTCGGCATACTTCTGCACCTGCTGCTGGCTTGCGTCGAGCAGTTTCAGAGTGCTCTCGTCCTTAGCCATGAGCACGTTGCGTACGTGCGACGCCAGTCCGTTGATGAGGTTGCCACCGTCAAAACCCTTCTCTATGATGCTGTTGAGCAGCACCATTATGTCGCTCACCTTGTTCTCAAGCGCCAAGTCAACCATGCGGAAGTAGTTGTCGGCATCCAGCTCGTTGAGGTCTTCAATCACCTTGGCGTAGGTGATGTTGCCCTGGCAGAAGCTCGCCGCCTGGTCGAATATCGACAGAGCATCGCGCATACCGCCGTCGGCTTTTTCGGCTATTATAGCCAGAGCCTCCTCTTCGTATGTGATGCCCTCCTTCTGTGCCACGTTCTTTAGGTGCGATATGGTGTTCTCCACAGTCATTCGCTCGAAGTCGTATATCTGGCAGCGCGACAGGATTGTAGGCAGAATCTTGTGCTTCTCGGTGGTGGCGAGGATAAAGATGACGTGTGCCGGCGGCTCCTCAAGCGTCTTGAGGAAAGCGTTGAAGGCGGCAGACGACAGCATGTGCACCTCGTCGATGATGAAAACCTTGTACTTGCCCACCTGCGGCGGAATGCGTGTCTGCTCCATGAGCGACTTGATATGCTCCACCGAGTTGTTGCTGGCGGCATCAAGCTCAAAGATGTTGTACGAGCGCTGTTCGGCAAACGCCTTGCAGCTCTCGCACTCGCCGCATGCCTCGCCCTCAGCAGTGGGGTTCATGCAGTTGATGGCTTTGGCAAAGATGCGTGCGCAAGTGGTCTTGCCCACGCCGCGCGGTCCGCAGAACAGATAGGCATGAGCCAGCTTTCCGCTCTTCACGGCGTTCTTTAGGGTGGTGGTCAGAGCCTTCTGTCCCACTACCGAGTCGAACGTCATCGGGCGGTATTTGCGTGCTGAAACTATATATTCTTCCATATTATATAATGTGCGATGATGATAATCAACTGCAAACTTACTATAAAAAATTCTATTTTCGTGTATGAATACGGAAAATTATGAGTAAGTTTGCATACAAATTAAATAACAATGGGTCGTCTTAAACTTATAATGGCTCTTGTGGGCCACTACAAATATGCTATTGTCATCATCGCCGGAATTATACTCGTAGGCTTTGTCGATGAAAACAGCTTTATGCATCGTGTCCAGTTGGAGATGCAGATAAGCGACCTTCGCCAGCAAATCGACAAGTACAACGCCCAGAACGAGGACGACATGCGCAAGCTCAGGGAGCTTAACCATGTGCCGGGGGCTTATCAGAAGATTGCGCGCGAACGCTATTTCATGAAGACCGACGATGAGGATATTTATGTATTGAGTGACGATAAAAAACCACAAACCGACAATAATGAAACAAATGAGTAGAGTACAGAGTATGCTGTTCCTTGTTGGCGGCATACTTATGGTTTTAGGAGCAGGATGTTTTGCGTTCATATATGCACGCGAGGTGGCTTGCTGGATTTATCTTGTAGGTGCACTGTTGTTCGCCTGGATGCAGGTGAGCGAGATTTATGAGGGCAACAACCCCACCATCAAGCGTCTGAAGCGTATCATGACGCTTGCCGACATATTGTTCGTGTTCTCCGGACTACTTATGGTAGACACCGCTTTCCAGTTCCTTCGCGATACATTCACCAACTATACCACTTACATTGAGGTGGTTTACAACAAGTGGGTGTTGCTGTTGCTTGTGGCTGCAATTCTCGAAATGTACACTATGCACCGCATCAGCAGTTGCCTGAAGAAGGAAGAAAACACTACCAACGCTCAGTAGGAAGATGTATTAGGCGTGTCGAAAAAAATCTAAATAAGAATAATCTTAACTTAAAACTCGACAAAAACGTCTTTTATTCAAATAATACATATTACCTTTGTCTTTATACAAATTTACAAGTAACCACATTTTATGAGTAAAATACTTTACGCTTTTATCACAATCATGGCGTTAGCGTCATGCGGCAATTCTTATAACATCCAGGGATCGTCAAACGTTTCTACACTCGACGGACGCATGCTCTATCTGAAGGTTCTACATGACAACGATTTCAAGACTATCGACTCGTGCGACGTAGTGCACGGACAGTTCCACTTCAACGGATCGTTCGACTCTATATGTATGGCCAATATTTTCATGGATGATGAAAGCGTACTGCCTCTCGTGCTCGAAAAGGGTGACATCACTATCAAAATAGACAATACTCAGCAAACAGTCAGCGGCACTCCGCTCAACGACGAGCTGTTCAAGTTCTTCAACCGCTACAACCAGCTGAAGAATCAGGAGGCGGAACTCGTACATATGCACGACCGCGCCATTATGGACGGTTCGGACATGAACGTCGTAAACAGTCGCATCAACGCCGAGGCTCAGCGACTGACTGAGCAGGAGGACAAGCTCGTCACTTCGTTTGTGACTGAGAACTTCGACAACGTGCTCGGTCCTGGCGTATTCTTCATGGTGACCATCGGCTATCGCTATCCCGAACTCACTCCGTGGATTGAGGACATCATGAGCAAGGCTACTGATAAGTTCAAGAACGATCCTTACGTAAAGGACTACTATAAGAAGGCACAGGAGAACCAAGCCATAATGAATGGAATGAAGACTCCTGAACAGGCAATGCCTGCTCCAGCTCCAGCCCAGGGTCCAACTCCCAATGAGCTGGCTGCGCCTGCGCAGTAGGAGTCGGGGTGTTGAGTTGAGATGTTGAGATGATGTGATTAAAAAACAACATAACAACCATTTTTTTGAAGAAAAAATGAAAACATTAATATTTGGAGGAACCGTTGTCAATGAGGGTGTTGCCCGAAAGGCTTCCGTGATTGTTGACAATGATGTTATAACAGAGATAGTTGAAGGTACAGACTCTCCCCGTGGCAACTACGACAGCGTCGTGGATGCTACGGGGTGTTTTGTTTTACCCGGTGTGATTGACGACCATGTGCACTTCCGCGACCCCGGATTGACACAAAAGGCCGACATCGAAACAGAGAGCCGCGCGGCTGCATTTGGCGGTGTCACGTCGTATTTCGACATGCCCAACACCAAACCGCAGACCACAACGCTTGAGGCACTCAACGACAAGTATGCCGACGCTGCACGCAAGTCGCACGTCAACTACGGCTTCTTCATCGGTGCCACCAACGACAATATTGATGTCGTTACGTCGATAGACCCGCACCGTGTGCCCGGTATAAAGCTGTTTATGGGCTCAAGCACGGGCAATATGCTCGTCGACCGCAAGGAAGTGCTGCAGCAGCTGTTTACAAAAGCGCAACTGCCCATCATGACGCATTGCGAGGACACCGACATAATCAATCGCAACATGGCAGAGGCTAAGGCCAAGTATGGCGACGACCCGGCTGTAGAGCATCATCCCGAGATTCGTTCAGAAGAGGCTTGTTGGGAGTCTACACGCCTTGCCGTGGAACTTGCCGAGCAGACAGGAGCACGTCTGCACGTGGCTCATCTCACCACAGCACGCGAGTTGCAGCTCTTCGGCAGCAATCCGCGCATCACTGCTGAGGCTGTCATAGCCCACCTCTTCTTCACCGATGCCGACTACGCCACACTCGGAACACGCATCAAGTGCAACCCCGCAATCAAGACCGCTGCCGACCGCGACGCTCTGCGTGCCGCACTCAACGACGGACGCATTGCCACCATCGGTACCGACCACGCCCCACATCTTCTTGCCGACAAGCAGGGCGGATGTGCCCGTGCTGCTTCCGGCATGCCTATGGTGCAGTTCTCGCTCGTTGCCATGCTGCAACTCGTCGACGAGGGCGTGCTCACCATCGAGCGTCTGGTGCAGCTGATGAGCCACAATTCTGCCGAACTGTTCGGCGTGTCGCGTCGTGGCTATCTGCGTCAGGGCTACAAGGCCGACATAGTCATTGTGCGTCCCGACTCGCCCTGGACTGTCGACAAGGAGTGCATACAGAGCAAGTGCGGATGGAGCCCGATGGAGGGCCATACATTCGGATGGCAGGTGCGCACCACAATGTGCAACGGCAGCATAATATACAACAATGGAGCCTTCGACACCACGAGTCGTGGTGAGGCATTGGAGTTCAGACTCTGATATATATGGATAATATAACACAGATAGATTTCAACATCGCCCAACTGCGCCCTTACATCAACTGGTTGTACTTCTATCATGCGTGGGGACTCGCCGGCAAGCCGCAATCCGAGAAGGACAAACTGCTCAGCGAAGCCAACGCCATGCTCGACCAGCTGGAGGCGCGATATAATACGCATGCCCTTGTGGGGCTGTTTGATGCCAATGCCGATGGCGACGACATCGTAGTAGGCACAGAACGCATGCCGATGCTGCGCCAACAGCGTCCCTCTGCGCCGGGAGCACCTTACCTCTGTCTTGCCGACTTCGTGCGTCCGCTGTCGTCGGGCATAAAGGATAGGGTGGGGGTGTTTGCCGCCAGCATCGACGAGTCGATTGAGCACGACTTCCAGCAGGACGATTTCCAGCGCATGTTAGCCCAGACTCTTGCCGACCGACTGGCTGAAGCCACTGCCGAACTTGTCCACTTGCAGGTGCGCCGAACCATTTGGGGATATGCTCCCGACGAGAATCTCGACATTCCGCAGCTTCTGCGCGAGGACTTTCAGGGCATACGGCCAGCCGTAGGCTATCCGTCGATGCCAGACACGAGCCTTAACTTCATCATCGACCGCCTCATCGACATGAAGCGCATAGGCATACGCCTCACCGACAGCGGTGCCATGAAGCCCCACGCTTCTGTGTCGGGACTGATGTTTGCACATCCCAAGGCACACTACTTTGACATCGGACGCATCGACGACACCCAGTTGCGCGACTATGCGCGGCGCCGTCATGTGCCCGTAGAACTGATGCGGAGGTTTCTCGCCTCACGTCTGGCAGACTGATGTGTCTTCTTTATTCATACAAACGATAAAAATAGATGATAGCCCGTATATTCATATTTATAATACTGGCAACCCTGTTGCCCGACCTCTACGTCTATCGTCGCTACATACGCCACCGCTTCGACCTCTCGCTCCTGATGCGTCTGTTGTGGTGGGTTCCGGGTGCTGCGATGGTGGCGGTGACGCTTGTCTACGCCATGATTGACGACTTTGCGCCAGCCAACATCACGTTGTTCAACATCTATCTGTTCATGCTCGGACTGATAGTGGTGCCCAAGCTACTGTTCGTTCTGTCGTCGATAGCCGGACGTGGCGTGCGCCGTATGGCGGGAGGCACGCGCAATTGGGGCAACTACTTCGGTCTGCTGCTTGTGCTGGGACAGCTTTACGTGCTGTTCACGGGTTCGATGACTGGCACCGACCATCTGCGTGTGCGCCGTGTCACCGTTCGTGTGCCCGACCTTCCCAAGTCGTTCGACGGCTATCGCATAGTGCAGTTCAGCGACATCCACCTCGGTTCGATGCGCAGCGAACTGCTTGAACGTGCCGTGGAGCAGATGAATGGTCTGCGTCCCGACATGATAGCGTTTACTGGCGACATTCAGAATATGCGCCCCGACGAACTCACTCGCCACACGTCTACGCTGCGTCGTCTGCATGCCAAGGACGGTGTCTACTCCGTATTGGGCAATCACGACTACTCGGAGTACGTCCCGAAGTTGCCCATGCAGCAACGCCGTCACAACGAGATGCTCACGCGTCGGTTTCACGCCAACGTAGGTTGGCAGCTCTTGCTCAACGACCACCGCATCATACGACGTGGCAGCGACTCCATAGTGATTGCGGGCGAGGAGAACGACGGGCTTCCGCCATTCCCCAGCAAGGCCGACCTCAAGCGCACGCTGCGTGGAGTCAGCCCCCGTTCGTTTGTCGTCATGCTTCAGCACGACCCCTCGGCATGGCGCCGTTCGATACTGCCCGGCAGCAATGTGCAGCTCACGTTGAGCGGACACACGCACGGCGGACAGATGAGTCTGTTCGGATTGCGCCCCACAAACCTGACGGGTCGCGAGGACGACGGACTCTATCAGGAGGCAGGTCGCGCTCTGTTCGTATCCACAGGATTGGGCGGTTTCGTGCCGTTCCGATTCAATATGGATCCAGAAGTGGTGGAGATAACGTTAAGAAGAATAAATAAAGAGAAATGAAACAGGAATACAATAAATAGATACATTTATAAATTCATTTATTGGTTATCTTTTAGGTTTAACGGATGAGTTTAAATAGAGTCCAAGATAATAAAAAATATGGTGGTGGGCAATATGGGGTTGTTTACACCAAGCCTGAAGTCGTCAAGTTTATTCTTGATGAGGTTGGTTATTTGTCTTCGTCCAATCTTTCTTCCGTTAAGATAATGGAGCCATCATGTGGAGAAGGAGAGTTCTTGTTGGAAATAGTTAGTCGACTTAAAAACTCCTCGCAATTATTCAACTTTGATTTTAAT
>ERZ1031449.33-NODE-33-length-31339-cov-9.753324_pt1 | contig 31339 bp, 19 predicted proteins | sample MGYA00516705_ERZ1031449 | MGnify/ENA primary metagenome ERZ1031449 (study PRJEB33719, sample SAMN04261152) | wastewater metagenome | biome: rural village; feature: human; material: feces | host: Homo sapiens | place: El Salvador | collected 2013-01-14 ... | reverse complement strand
TGCTGCTCTGGCACAGCTCCTCAACAAGAACTATGATGCCGCTGCAAAGACTCTTGACAAGGTAGAGAACCACAACGCAATGACCGACTATCTGCACGCTATCGTTGCAGCTCGTCGTGGCAACAAGTTCGCTGCAGCTTCTTACCTCAAGGAGGCTCTCCAGAAGGATCCGTCGCTCAAGCAGTATGCTGACAACGACCTCGAGCTGAAGCTTCTGAAGTAATCATACAATAAAACAAAGCCCCACCGCCGGCCCCTCCCCAGCAGGGAGGGGTCGGGGGTGGGGCTTCTTCTTTTTCCCATACAGAATGAAATACTTATATATCCTTATTCTCGCTGTTCTGACACTCGCATCGTGCGGCACCGATAGCGGCCACTTCAAGCTCGAAGGCAGATTGCTCAACATCAATCAGGGTGAGTTCTACGTATACTGCCCCGACGGAGCCATGCGCGGACTTGACACCATCAAGGTGCAGGCTGGACGATTTACGTACACCACCGAGTGCGATGCCCCTAAGACACTTGTCATCGTGTTTCCTAACTATACCGAGCAGCCCGTCTTTGCGCAGCCTGGAAAGAGCGTTGACATCAAGGGCGACGCTTCGCATCTGAAGGAGCTCACCGTCAAGGGCACCAAGGACAACGAGTTGATGAATAAGTTTCGCGAACAGATACACTCTGCCTCGCCCCCAGAGGTACTTAAGGCTGCACGCCAGTTTGCTGCCGACCACCCCGAGAGCATCGTGGCTACTTATCTCGTGCGCCGATACTTCATCGATACGTCGACGCCTGATTTTGCTACAGCCAAGCGTCTGCTCAAGGATATAGCTGCCAAGCAGCCCGACAACGGATATGTCGACATGTTGAAATCAATGGTGGCAGGACGCGAGTCTACCCCCGAAGGAGCACTTTCGAAGCTCAACGTTCGCGACATCAATGGCAGTTCAGTGACAACAGCCACACTCAAGAAGGTGCGCACTACGGTAGTGTTGGCATGGTCAACATGGAACTATACCTCGGTGAGCATGCTTCGTCAGCTTGATCAGCGTGCCAAGGCTTCAAATGGACGCATAGCAGTGGTGGGCATATGTCTTAATCCTTCACTCAAGCAGTGCCGTACCGCACTCAAGAGCAACGACATCACCACCGCTACAATCATCTGCGATGGACGTATGGTCGACGGTACTGCCTACAATCAGATGGAAATGGTGGGTCTGCCCGACAACATTCTGTTAGAGAACGGACGTATCAAGAAACGCTCGTTGACGATGTCAAACCTTATGAATGAGCTTGATAAAATAGAAAAGTAGTTAGTCAAAAGCCTCAAAAAACAGTTTTTTGAGGCTTAAAGACAACTTTTTCTGTTTTTGATACTTTATATTCTGAATATTTTTTATATCTTTGCACTCGCTAAAGAGCGATATGCGGCAATAGCTCAGTTGGTAGAGCACAACCTTGCCAAGGTTGGGGTCGCGAGTTCAAGTCTCGTTTGCCGCTCAATAAAGGGACACACAGGTCGCCGCAATGGTGGAATTGGTAGACACGAGGGACTTAAAATCCCTTGGCCAGTAATGGCTGTGCGGGTTCGAGTCCCGCTCGCGGCACAAACATAGAATTTACTAACAACGATATAAAGGTGGACATTCCAAACGGATGTTCACCTTTTTTACTTATATATACTTTCACACTAAAATACACTTCACATTATACATAACGTATGACATACGACGACATTTGGCGCCGGCTTGCCGGTGCGTACGACCAGCGTGAGGCGCGAGCCGTGGCACGCATGCTCATTGAGGAGAAGTTCGGTCTTTCGTTTGCCGACATCATTTGCGGTGGCGTTGAGGCTCTCTCCGATGCCGGCACACAGTGGCTTGAGGCAGCCGTAGAGCGTTTGGAGCAGGGCGAACCTATACAGTATGTGCTTGGTTGGGCGTGGTTTTGCGGTCTGCGTTTTGGCGTTAAGCCAGGCGTGCTCATTCCCCGTCCCGAAACCGAGTGGCTTGTCGACACCGTGTGTGCCGATTCTTCAGCCCAGAACGCCCGTAAGTTGCGTGTGCTCGACATTGGTACGGGCAGCGGATGCATTGCCCTCAGCATCAAGCAACGCCTGCCTGAGGCATACGTAGAGGCGTGGGACATTTCGCCCGAGGCGCTTGCCATAGCAGCCGACAACGCTCGCAGCCTTGATCTTGATGTGGCATTCCGCCAGCAAGATGCACTTAATCTCACACCCGAATCCGATGTCTGGGACGTGATAGTGAGCAATCCTCCCTACATCTGTCAGCGTGAGCGTGCCGATATGTCGCCCAATGTGCTCAATCATGAGCCGTCTACAGCCCTTTTTGTGCCCGATACCGACCCTTTGCTGTTCTATCGTGCCATCACACGCTATGCAGTAGGCTCGTTGCGTAGTGGCGGCAGACTGCTGTTTGAGTGCAACACGCTATATGCTGCCGATACAGCCCGTATGATGTCTGACGAAGGTATGAATGCAACTGAGGTGCATGACGACTGCTTTGACAAGCCACGCTTTGCCGTAGGCGAGAAGAAAGAGTAAAATCAGAGGAACAATAAAGCTAACAATAACGATATGTTTGCAAAGCCAAAGAAACAGATTACCGAGCAGGAAGCTCTGCTCAAGCTTTCGGTTCTGTGCTCGCAAGCCGAGCATTCGTCGGGCGAGATGATGGACAAGATGCGCCGCTGGATGTTGCCTGCCGACGTAGCCGAGCGCATACTCGACCGCCTCATCGACGAGCGTTTTATTGATGACGAGCGTTTTGCACGCTTCTTTGTGCGTGACAAGATACGCTTCGACCGTTGGGGACGACGCAAGATAGAGCAGGCTTTATACAAGAAAGGTGTGGCGTCGGACATCAGCCATCGTGTGCTCGATGCCGTTCCTGCCGACGACTACGTTGAAATTCTGCGCCCGCTACTCGCTGCCAAGCGTCGCACATTGAAGGCCGACAGCGACTATGAACTCAACTGCAAACTAATAAGGTTTGCCATGGGACGCGGATTTGATATGGACGTTATAAGGAAGTGTGTTGATATACCTGATGAATAAAAAGCCCTACCCCCGCCCCCTCCCCCGTAGGGAGGGGAGTGATATGATTTTTATAAACAATGCGCCCTGTAATGACAGAAGCTGAACAATCAATGCTTTTGTCATTACAGGGCGCTTTTTTTATTTCGCCTTTTGAAGTTGTTGTCAATTGTAATCACAACATCACAACCAGGCAACATCTCAACCGAGCAAAGCTCGCAGCGCGAGCCTTGCTTATTTACGCTTCGCGCTGACGAGTGCCCATGCGTGCTTCAACGACGTTGATGACATAGTCGCCGAGCTTCTCGCATTCGCTCACGATGTCCATGTACATAGTACCGATGGCATATGTGTACTTATGGTCATTGACATCGTTGATGTTCTGCGAGCGCAACTGGTTGCGGTAGTTGTTGATTTCGTTCTCAACGTTGAATGAACGGTTGATGTCGAGCGAGTCGCGACGTCCGGTCAGCATCACGTTCATCTGAGTCAGAGAGTCGTCGGTAAGCTCAAACATCTGGTGCAGGTGCTCATACTGCTTCTCAGTAAAGTCCTCCTTGCCCTTCAGCTTGCGGTTGATGGTGCGTGCTATGTTGTAGCACGAGTCGCCGATAGACTCAATCTCCGAAATCTCGCGCAACATGGCGCGTATCTTAGCCTTCGTATCGTCCGAGAGATGAGCGTCGCTGACGTTGTCGAGATAGTTGGCTATCTCAATCTCCATGTTGTCCGATATGCTCTCATACTTCTCAATACGAGTGAAAATCTTGTTGAACTTGGTGTCGTCCTTCACGCCAAGCAGCTCGCGTACCATACCGAACATACGCTGAATGCGCTCTGCAAACGACTGAATCTCCTTCTGTGCCTCGAGCACCGAGAGTTCCGGAGTCTTCATGATAGCTGTGCCACCGATGTAGCGCAGGCGGAAATCGTCCTCGTCCTTCTTCATTGAAGGCTTGATGACGTAGCATACGAAGCGCTCCATCTGCGGAATGAGCCATATCAGCACCGTTGTGTTGCACACGTTGAAGGTAGTATGGAAAGCGGCAAGCACCACTGAGAGGCGTGTAGCGTCGATGTGGTCGGCATGCGGGTCGACTCCTACAAATCCGCAAACCATGTCGATGAACGGATAGAAGATGCAAAGCACCCAAATCACACCAAATACGTTGAATGTCAGGTGAGCCAATGCAGCACGGCGGGCCTGCGTATTGGCACCCATAGCGGCGATGTTCGAAGTGATGGTAGTGCCTATATTCTCACCCAGCACAAGCGCAATACCCATATAAATAGGCAGCACGCCGCTCGAACACAGCACCATGGTGATGGCCATAAGGGCTGCCGACGACTGCATACAGAATGTCAGCACCGTACCAATGAGCAGGAACGAGAATATTGTGAAATAACTGTCTTTGTCGAAAGATGAGAAAAAGTCGATAACCATCTGGTTATGACTGAGGTCCATTTCCTTGCCGGTAGCTCCGAGAGTGGAAATAGCGAAGAACATAAATGCGACACCGAAGAGGAAATCGCCGATGTAACGGTGCTTCTTGCGATAGATGAGCAGCAACGCTATGAAGAACACTGGGAATACGACGTTGGCCATGTTGAACGAGAAGCCAAGCGTCATAATCCATGCCGTGAACGTGGTGCCGATGTTGGCTCCCATGATAACGGAGATGGCCTGTGCCAGTGTGAGCAGTCCGGCGTTTACGAACGATACTGTCATCACCGTCGTGGCAGTAGACGACTGCACCGAGGCTGTTACGAACATACCGGTCAGCAGGCCGGTAAAGCGGTTGGTAGTCATTGCTCCAAGGATATGGCGCAGCTGCGAGCCAGCCATCTTCTGGAGAGCCTCACTCATCACTTTCATACCGTAGATGAGCAGGGCTAATGATCCGATAATCTTAAAAAAAATCCAAATCGACATATATTTTAATATAATTTATGTGGCGGTGTTGCGCATTGTGTCGAAAACGGAGTATCTTTGTTGCACATCAAGTATTAACCATTAAACATGTAACCGAAATGAAACAGTTGATACAAATCCGTTGCAAAAATAATAAAAAAAGTCTGAAAGTTGAAGCCGGAACCACACTTTCTGACATTTTCAAGCAATTAAATTTAACTTTGCCCTATCCGCCCGTATGCGCCAAGGTGAATAACAAGGTAGAAGGTTTGCATTATCGCGTATATAACGCCAAGGACATAGAGTATCTCGACATCTCGTCGCCATCCGGATTGCGAGCCTATACACGCACCCTATTCTTCGTGCTTTGCAAGGCGGTGCAGGATTTGTATCCCGGCACAACGGTGCGTATTGACATTCCGGTATCCAATGGTTTCTATTGCGACCTCAACATAGGCCGTCCCGTCACCGAAGCCGACGCTACGGCTGTGCGCAACGGGATGCAGACCATCATCGACCGTGCCATACCCATACGCCGACACGAAGTGCCTACCGACGAGGCTATAGCACGTTTCGAGGAAATGGGCTATCATGACAAGGCGCTGCTGCTGCGCACCACGGGCCGGCTCTATACATTATATTATGACATAAACGGCTTCATCGACTACTATTACGGTTCGATGCTCACCAATACGGCACAGCTCACGCTCTTCGGACTTGAAAAATACTACGACGGACTGCTTCTGCGCATACCCTCGATGAGCAACCCTTCGGAGCTTGGCGCACTCATACGCCAGGACAAGATGTTTGAAATCTTCCAGGAACACCACCGTTGGCAGAACCTGCTCGGCATGTCTACCGTGGGCACGTTCAATGAGGCTGTGCGCGAAGGGTACGCCACCGAGATAATCAATGTGTCGGAGGCGCTGCAGGAAAAGAAGATAGCAAACATTGCCGAGAACATAGCCAACAAGAAGACAGTTAAGATGGTGCTCATAGCCGGACCCTCAAGTTCGGGCAAGACCACATCGTGCAAGCGACTGAGCATCCAGCTCCTTTGCAACGGCATACGCCCCGTACCCGTGTCGCTCGACGACTACTTCGTCGACCGCGAACTGACTCCGAAGGACGAGAACGGCGATTACGACTTCGAATCGCTGCACGCCCTCAACCTGCCTCTGCTCAACAAGCAGCTCATGCAGCTCTTCAACGGCGAGGAAGTGGAGCTGCCCAAGTACGACTTCATTAAAGGTCGCAGCGTGCCAAGCGGTCAGAAGATGCGCATGCGTGCTGGCGATGTGCTCGTGATAGAAGGCATTCACGCCCTCAACCCCGAACTGACGTCGCAGATTCCCGAAGAATATAAGTATCGGGTGTACGCATCGGCACTCACCACCATTCTCCTCGACGACCACAACTACATCCCCACCACCGACAACCGCTTGCTGCGCCGCATCATACGCGACTACAAGCAGCGCGGATGCTCAGCACGCGACACCATACGCCGTTGGCCGAGCGTGCGCCGGGGCGAGAACAAATGGATATTCCCGTTCCAGGAAAATGCCGACGAAATGTTCAACACTGCCATGATATACGAACTGGCTGCCATCAAGACCCAAGCCGAACCGCTGCTCGAACAGGTGCCCGAGAACTGCGACGAGTATGCCGAGGCATACCGTCTGCGCAAGTTTCTGAGCTACTTCCTGCCCATCGACCACGGCGTTCTGCCCCCAACCTCACTGTTGCGCGAGTTCCTCGGCGGCAGCTCGTTCTCGTATTAAAAGTCCTACGCCCTGCCCCTCCCCTCGTAGGGAGGGGTAAGTTATTTAGTCAAACGCCCACTTTACCGCCCATAGTGGCACATTTGTCATCCATTCTTGTTCTCTATGTCCCGACATTGAGAAACGTATGCCATGCAAGTTTGGATTATCTTTTGTGAATTGTCGTAAGGATTTTGCTCTAAGATTTTCTTCAGCTTTCACTTCTACCGGTATGATTTCATTGTCGTGTTGTATGACAAAGTCTATTTCCATTGTGGAATTTTCATTGCTGTAATAGTATATGAAGGTGTGGGGTAGGGACTTTAGTTGCTGCAACACATAGTTTTCGGTGAAAGCCCCTTTGTATTCCTCAAATACATTATTGCCAATAAGAATCTGTTGTGGAGGAGTCTCCGACAAAGCACCGAGCAATCCGCAGTCAAGCAGGAAGAGCTTGAAGGCAGACATATCTTCATAGAATTTAAGTGGCATTGTAGGTTTGTTTATGCGGTATATTTTGTGTACCAGACCGGAGTCGACTAGCCATTGTATTGCTATCTCGAAATCGTTGGCTCGTGCTCCTTTTTTCAGAGCGCCATATACAAACTTCTTGTTGTCGCGTGCCAATTGTGACGGAATTGAATTCCACACCATGTTTATGCGCTGTACTTGTTGTAGCGGAGCGTGTTTGGACATGTCATTGCGATAAGCCTCAATTATTTTTGTATGTATTGAGCGTACCTCCCATATGTCTCCACGCTCAATGTATGTCTTTACAGCCTCTGGCATACCACCCACAAAATAGTATTGGCGTAACAGTTCAGTAAGCATTTGTTGTAACGACGACAGGCTTGACCATTCTCTGTCGTGTAAAAATTCTACAAGTTGTGGTTTCCCCATAGCTAACAGAAATTCCTCAAAGTCCATAGGATACATATAAAGCATATCCACTTTTCCCACGGGGAACGATGTTCCCTCGTGCAGTGTTATACCGAGTAGCGACCCGGCAACGGCAACATGGTATTCCGGAGCTTTCTCGCAGAAATATTTTAATGATGAAAGACCGCGGTTTATTTCCTGAATCTCATCAAGTATAATCAGCGTTGACGATGGTGTGATTGATACTCCGGATATAGCACTGATGCTACGGATTATGCGTTTTATATCATAATCAACAAACATATCCTTCATGTCGTCATTGTCGTCGCAGTTGATATATACTACATTATCATACTCTCTTTTCCCGAATTCCTTAAGTATATAGGTTTTTCCAACCTGACGTGCACCTTGTAGAATTAGCGGTTTACGATTTGGAGAATCCTTCCATGACTTCAGACTTTTATAAATATATCGTTCCATTGTCGCTATTATTTTGATTAATAGATGCTTACGCTGCAAAGATACACTTTTCTATGGGAACTTGCAAACGATAACTACACTTTTCTAGGGGAACTTTCATGCTGATGCCACACTTTTCTAGGGGAACTTTCGGATTTTAAACAAAAAAGGAGGGCGTGTCAAAACTCAATTATACGGGCTGAAAGCCCAATAAGCACATAGCCCAAGGCAGCGCCTTGGGTGTACGGATTGAAAATAGCAAAACGCCCTGCAAGGGCAAAAGCATTGATAATTAACGCTTTTGCCCTTGCAGGGCGCATTGTTTTTGGTGGCTTTTTTACCTCAGGGCGTTGCCCTGGGCTATGTGCTTCTGCCCCTTCGGGGCGTGCTGCTTAGACTTTTGACACACCCTCTTGTTTGTTCAGGGTATGACGAGGACGCCATACCCTCCTACGGATTGTATTGTAAATTCCGCTCTTCAATTTTCAGTTTCTAATATTATTATTCCAAAAAATCAGATATAGCGAATATTGGATAGAATTATTGTTTGTCCGTTTTCCCAAGGCAAATATACCGCTTTTTGTCTGTTTTTCGAAGGAATGGCATCCTCACTCTCCTACACTATATTGTCGAACATTGTCAATATTGTCGTTCAACTAAAATACCTTATTGTTCATATATACTGAAAGTGGCGCCCCGTAATTGGGACGCCACTTTTAGTATATAGCCATTAGGCTGATTTTCGTATTTTCTGAGAATTACTTCTCTGCGTGTCCACCAGCTGCTACCGGCCAGTAGAGGTTCTGGTAGAGATTAGAGTTCTCGAGCGAGCGGTCGGCTGAAGCGGTACGGATGTCGGTGATGCCGATTGGGTAGAGGTAGTAAGCCTCGTGCCACTTGTAGCCGTCCTTCAACTCGTTGGCAGGCTGCATTGACTTGCTGTACGGACGCAGATACTTGCCGAGTGACTTTGCTGAAACTACAGCGTCGTTCTCACCGTTGCACTTGATTTCCGGATCGTAGTGCTTGTACATGTTGTCCCAGAAGTTGCAACCCTCAGGTACCCACTTTGTGGTCAGCATATTGTCGAAACCGCGCCAACGGATGAGGTCGGCGAAACGAAGACCCTCAGAGAACAACTCGGTAACGCGCTCACGACGGATATTGTACAGAGTCTTGTCGACAAGCTTTGTGCCAGAGTAGCGACCGAAGTCCATCTCCTTAGAGAGGTCGGTAGCGTCGATTGTCTTCTGGAAGTCGGTGTCAACACCAGCACGTGTACGCAGAGTGCGCCAGTATTCCTGCGACTTAGAGTCGAGTCGGCCGTTCAGCTCATAGTCAGCCTCCATGTAGTTGAGCAGAGCCTCTGCCGAACGCATGATAGGACAGGCGTTGGTAGTAGACTGCTCTGAGTAGCGTGTCTGCTCAGCGTCATAAGTATAGTACTTACGCTGCTGGTAGCCAGTGATACAACGTGTAGAAGCGTCGGTATTGGTGATGTGAGCTGCATCGGTTTCGTCCTCTTCCATATAAACTGGCAATGGCTTGCCTGCCTCAACGCCGGTCATTTCCGGGTCGCAATATGTAGGAGTACTCTCGCCCCACATGAACAGCTGCAGACGCTCATCACGGTCGGCCTTGACGTTGTCAAGAGTTACGTCGCCGTGATAGCCGCTGTTGTCAGCATAGATAGGCATACCGTTCTTCATAAGGAAGGTCTGGATGAATGAACGTGTGAAGCCAGTGTTCTGTCCAGTCACCATTGAGTGGCCTGTCAGGTGATAGAAGCCAAGGTCCTTATTGTACTGCTTCCACATCAGAGCCTCATTTACATTTGCGAGTGAAGGCTGGCTGAAGAGGTTGAAGTACGGGTTCCAATCGTCCTTGTCACCATATACAGGGTCAATCTTGTGGTTGTTCTCAGCAAGATCTGCATTGTCGGCTACTTCCTTGGCAGCATTCATAGCCTCAGTGAGGAAGAACTTAACTTCAGCCTCCTGATTGAATGTCTTGCCCTGGTTGTATGACATCTTGGCACCTGGCCAGTTGGCATCGCCCGGAACACGGCCTGAGCCACGGTGATATTTCTCGAATGTACCCTCAAACAGAGCTATACGCGACTTGATGAGCTGGGCAGCCTCGCGGTTTACGCGCTGGCCGTTGAACTTGCTGCGTGTGTAGCACATCTCGATTGCCTTGTCGAGGTCAGAGAGGATGAAACGTGCCACCTCGTTACGCGGTGTACGCTTTGAGTTCTCAACGATAACGTTGTTCTCGTCGGGCAATACCTCAGTGATAACGGGAATATCGCCGTAGAGAGCCATAATGCGGAAGTATACAAGTGCACGGAAGAAGTAAGCCTCGCCAAGGTAGTTCTTCACATCCTCAGAATTAGGCAATGTTCCGTTTTCAATCTGCTTCAGAACAGTGTTGATGAAGTAGTTGTATACGCGTACGCCACCATAATAGCCCTGAAGAGCCTTTCCTGAAGATACTTCCCAATGGTCGTCAGCGAAGAGCGAAGTGTTGCCACCGCCCCAGCAGTAGATATCGGTATCCCAGTCAGACTTGGCCTTACCCTCGTTCCACTGTCCCCACGAGTGAGACATAGAGCCTGAGTATGGCATCTGCAGGTAACTGTCGTAATAATTGTTCAGATATGCTGCCAATTGGTCGGCATTCTGATAGTAGGCCCCCGGTGTAATCTGGCTGATTGGCTTCATGTCGAGCAAGTCGTTGCATGAGGTGAGGCCAAAGGCTGCTGTTGTTACAGCTGCGCCCAATAGCAGGTTTTTAATATTTATAATATTCATGTTGTCTATATTTTAAGGTGATAGCTTTAGAATGTAACGTTCAATCCGACAGCGATAGTGCGCTGCAACGGATAGAGTTTACCGGTACCCCATCCACCGCCTAATGCCTCAGGATCGAAAATCTTTGAGAGGCTTGTCAGTGTGAAGAGGTTGTCGCAAGATACGTAAGCGCGTACACGGCTCATGCCTGCCTTCTCTGTGATGGCCTGCGGGAGAGTGTAGCCGAGCTGGATGTTCTTGCAGCGCATGTAGGCAGCGCTCTGCATGTAGCGTGTCTGTGTGCGCTGGTTCTTCTGTGCGTCACCGTTGAGGTATGGTTTCGGATAGTAAGCGTTCTTGTTGTTCTCGCTCCAGTAGTCGAGGTGCTCTTTGAAGCAGGTGCTCTGCCACAGGTCGCCGATGGCTCCCCAGAAGTAGGGCTGACCCTGACCAGGATACCAGTCGCACTTCATCACGCCCTGGAAGAATACAGAGAAGTCGATGCCCTTCCACTCTGCGTTGAGGTTGATACCGAAGTTGTAGCGCGGTGTGCTGTTGCCGATGCGCTTCAAGTCGCCGTGATCCTTAAGTGTGCCGGCACCTGAAGTTACCTTGTTGTCATCATTCAGGTCCTTGTACATAACGTCACCAGCCTGCCAGTTGCTACCCCAGTTAGGCTTGTTCTTCTCGAGCCATGAAGTCATTTCGGCATCGCTCTGAGCGAGGCCCTTGGTCTCGTAGCCCCAGATTTCGCCGAGCTTCTTGCCGTTGTAGTAGCTGTTGATGCTCTGGTTGTCGAACTCGCCCTCATACGGATATTCGAGAATCTTGGCTGTAGCGTCCGAGATGTTGAACTTAACGCCATACTTGAAGTCGGCAATCTGGTCGCGCCACTGCAACTCAAACTCCCAACCTGATGAACGCATCTTACAGTTGTTGGTGCGCGGAGCGTCTGTACCGAGCACTGAACCCAATACAGGAGCCGGGCCAATCATGTCCTTGGTTGTACGGCTGTACCAGTCGAACGAACCTGTCAAGCGGTTGCTGAGAAGAGCAAAGTCGAAACCTACGTCGTATGTCTCAACAGTCTCCCATGTCATGGTGCTGTTGATGATGCCCGGCAGACTTGCTGTGTTCTGCTTCTGGCCATTGATGAGCCATGAGCTGCTCTGTGAGCCTACAGCCTGCTGCTGATAGAATGGATACCAGTCGGCGAATGAGCTGTAATATGAGCTTGTGTTACCAAGCTGACCCCAAGATGCACGCAATTTGAGGGTAGATACTACGTTAGCAAGAGGCTTGAAGAAGTCCTCGCGTGCTACGTTCCAACCTGCTGATACTGATGGGAACCAGTCCCAACGGTTGTCGTTGGTGAAACGTGACGAGCCGTCGTAGCGGAGGTTGAACTCCATCATGTACTTGCTGTCGTAGTCGTAGTTGAGTCGCATGAAGTAACCTGCTGTAGCGCGATGCCAGTAGCTGTCGCTCACGCGTGGGTTCTTCTGTGTGAGGCTCAAGTACGGGAAGTCGTTGGTGATGAGGTTGGTACCTGAAGCACTAACATCGTCAGTACCATACTTTTCGAAGTTCACACCAAGAATACCCTTAAGGTTGTGCATACCGAGTGAATGAGTATAGTCGGTATAGGCGTTTACTGAGAAGTAGTCGGTTTCAGAGCGGTAGTCGCTTACGCTTGCTACTGAGCCATAGCCAGAGTCGCGCAGCCATTTAGTGCCGTCAGCATAGTAAGAGTATACTGGGAACTTATTGGTCTTGCTCTTGTAGAACTCATTGCGCATAGCGCCTTCGAGGTGGATGTTCCATCCCTTCACTGGAGTGAAGATGAAGTTGAGCTGCTGTGTGAACTGGTTGTTGCGTGTAGCAGTTGTACCACCGTCCTCAAGCTCGGCGATTTCCATACCGTCAGGATAGTGTCCGTTCGGGTCGATAGTAGGACAGGTCGGCCAACGGCGTGCGATGTTATGGAAGAACAGACCGGTGAGGTACTGAGGCTTTTCGTATTCAGAACGCATGAACTTTGTAGAGTATTCTACCTTAGCCCAAGAAGCGAGCTGAGCATTGATCTTGCCGTTCATAGTGTAGCGGTCGAATTCGTCGTGTCCGTGACGGATAAGACCGTTGTTCTTCAGATAACCGGCACTGATGAGCCAGCTTACCTTGTCTGTACCACCCGAGAGTGAGAGGTTGTGCTGTGTTGAGGGAACGTTCTTCTTATAGAACTCGTCAAACCAGTTGGTATTGGCAAATGAGCCACCGTAGAGGTTGTAGCGGTTGTTGCTGGGGTTGACTACAACACCGTAGTACTCAGGCTGTGAAGGATCAGTGTATTTGCCGTTGATGTAATTCTCTATGCGTGTCATAGTCTCGCTATTGAACTGGTCGCCAGCACCAGCGTTGTTACTGGCAATGTTCCAATAGTTGGCAAACTGCAGTGAGTTGACCATCTCTGGCAACTGTGTAGCAGTAGAGAAACGAACGTCGCCGCTATAGTTGACGCGCACCTTGCCCGACTTGCCGCTCTTGGTAGTAATAAGGATTACACCGAATGCAGCACGTGTACCGTAGATAGAAGCCGAAGCAGCATCCTTCAATACTGATACGCTCTCGATATCGTTAGGGTTGAGTGAGTTGATGTCGCCCTCGATACCGTCGATAAGGATAAGAGGAGAGTCAGTAGAACCGTTGCCGATAGAACCAGTACCACGGATAGAGATTGCCATTGAGTTGTCAAGCATACCACCGTTAGAGTTGGTAGAGAAGTTAAGTCCCGGAACAGCACCCTGAAGAGCCTGTGACGCGTTGGTTACAGGACGGTCCTCAAGAATTTCCGAGCCTACCATAGACACAGCACCAGTTACGTTCACCTTCTTCTGTGTGCCGTAACCTACTACCACAACTTCCTCAAGCATCTTCTTGTCGTCTTCGAGGAGAATGTCGAGCGGAGCGCCGTTCCACTTAACTACCTTTGTAGTGTAGCCGATGTAAGAGATTTGGATTGAGGCACCCTTCTTTACACCAGTGAGTGTAAAGTTGCCGTCAATGTCAGTCACAGTGCGTAAGTTGGTACCTTCGACAATTACCGAAGCTCCGATTACGCCTTCACCAGTAGCGTCTTTGACAACGCCCTTACAAGCTGACTCTTTCTGCTGTGTAGAAGCAGTAGGTGCAGCATTGTTAACACCACCCGCGTATGCCATCTGTCCACCACTCATAGGAGCGGCCGCGAGCAGTGCCATAACCATTCCGGCGGTTTTGACTTTCTTGTTCATAAGCAATTAATTTAGTTATAATTAATTTTAGTAGAGTTAGAAACTATGTAAGTTTCATTAGGACGCAGCAGAATGGTATGTATACATATTACAAAAATATGCACGCATCGTTGTGTTAATGTCTGAGCCATTATAACACACATTTTGCTTTATCCTTTAAAAACTAAGGGTCGAATTATTTATTTCGTTATTAGTTGATGGTAAGACTTTTTAAATCTTGTAAATTGTTTTAGTGGTTTACGGGGGCAAAATTACAAAATATGTTTAATATAATAAAGGTAAATTTGAAATATTCTTAATCGGCTAACATTCTTTAACAATAGACGCGCTCGTAGGAGGCTATGGCGTCCCCAAAAACTTGTTCTTCTAACGAAAAAAGTGTATATTTGCACAAAAGTCCCTTGGAAAAGTGACGTGAGTACGCAAAAAGTCCCTTGAAAAAGTGGCGTGAGTACGCAAAAAGTCCCTTGAAAAAGTGACGTGAGTAACAAAACACCACCTCTAAATAGCTGATAATCATGCTTAAACGTAAGATTGAAGAAGAGCTTGTTGCGTGGAAGGCGAATCCTAATCGCAAGCCTATAGTAATAAAAGGTTGCCGTCAATGCGGCAAAACATTCATTGTACAGAAATTTGCAGAAGAGAATTATGCAAATGTTGTATATCTCAACTTTATGCAAGACCCTGATTATGCACTGGCATTTGAGGGTTCAAAGAGAGTTGACGACATTGTTATGAATCTTTCAGCCATGATGCCACAAACCAAGTTTGTGCCTGGTGAAACGTGTATAATAATCGATGAGATACAAGAATGTCCTTCTGCACGAACAGCCTTGAAGTTCTTCAAGATGGACGGACGCTATGACATTATTGCCACCGGCTCATTGCTTGGAGTGAAAGGATATGGCGAGAGACGGGACAGTCGTGGCAATGAAAATACTAAGACGTCAATCCCCGTTGGCTATGAAACCATCATAGATATGTTTCCTCTTGACTTCGAAGAATTTCTATGGGCAAATGGGATAAACGAGGCTATAATCAGCAAACTTGCCGAATGTCTTGGCAACAAACAGCCGGTACCCGAGGCTATTCATCAGAAAATGCGCCAACTAATATTGCAATATACCGTAGTTGGAGGTATGCCAGCGGTCGTAAATGTATTTGTCAATACTCATAACATGGGCAGTGTACTTGTCGAGCAGCGAGGCATTGTTGCTGAATATGAGGAAGATATGGTGAAGTATGCTTCTGATGCCGACAAGCCCCGTATACGCGAGTGTTTTGAATCTATCCCACGTCAACTGAGCAAGGAATACAAGAAATTTCAGTATTCTACTATACGCAAAGGCGCTAAGGCATCGCAATATACTGGCAGCATACAATGGATAGAGGACGCAGGGATTATAAGCAGGTGCAGAAATCTTACCATCACTGAACTACCGCTGAACGGAAATGCCATCGACGACTGTTTCAAGATATATATGGCAGACACCGGGCTTTTTGTGTCAATGCTCGATGACGGTACGCAGTTTGACATCCTGCAAGGTAATCTGCATGCATATAAAGGTGCTATATTCGAGAATCTTGTGGCTGATATCTTTACTAAGATGAAACGCCGACTGTACTATTTCCGTAAGGATTCCGGATTGGAGGTTGACTTTGTAACAAGATATAAAGGCGAATGTGTACTTGTGGAGGTAAAGGCTAAAGACGGAAACATTAAAAGCTCCAAGACCATTCTGTCACACCCCGAGAAATATCATGTCAACCATGCCATAAAACTTGGCGACCTCAACATTGGCAGCAGCGGACAATTCCTTACGCTACCTCTTTACATGACATTCTTGCTACGACAATTATAAAAGGCACCTCAAAACAACACTATCTCAACACCTCAACATAACAACTGTGGAGCCGGCTCCACAACAATATTTGCATTTTTCATCGCTCAAAACTGTGAGCTGAGCGCACGACGAGGTCTTCGGTTCGAAATTCTTGAGTTTTGAGCGGTTTGTGTTATGTGGCTCATTGCCAGCGGTTTAAGTAACGTGGCGAGAAGATGCACAACGTGCTGATATGCAAAAAGGGCTACATTTCATTGAAAATGTAGCCCTTTTACCTTCCAACTGTAGTCGTTTTGCACTGCAACTGTAGTACATTCACCCTTAAAATGTAGTCCTTTTGCACTGCAAAACGACTACAAATGGCGAGCAGGAGTGTTTCTGACCCTTCAAAAACCGATAAAATCAGCGTCTGAAATCTCCAGAATCAAATTTTTATTTGTAACACTTTTTTACTGCTTGTACGATATTTGCATCAGCACACAACTTTCTTTATAGTCACGAATTATCATGAATTATCCATGAATGTTTGTGATTAATTAGTGAGCATTCAGCTTCTCCCTTACTTCTTCCATTATTCCGGTGAGTTCCTCTACCGTTGTGGCTCGCAGCATGGCTATGCGGGTCTGGCGGAAGTCGGGGATGCCCTTGAATATGGGCGAGGCTGCTATGTGGCGGCGTGTGTGCAGTATGCCGCGGTATTCGTCGATGCGCTCAACGTTGATGCGCAGCTGTTCGAGCAAGATGTCGAGCTTGCGGTCGAAGGTCAGCGATGTGTCTTCGGGACGGCCGTCGAGCAGGTCGCGCATCTCCTTGAATATCCATGGGCGGCCGAAGGTAGCGCGTCCTACCATCACGGCATCAACGCCATAGCGGTCGAAGGCGTCGCGTGCCTGCTCGGGAGTGCAGATGTCGCCGTTGCCGATGATGGGTATGTGTATGCGCGGGTTGCGCTTCACCTCGCCTATCAGCGTCCAGTCGGCATCGCCCGTGTACATCTGTGCACGTGTGCGTCCGTGTATGGTCAGAGCCTGGATGCCGCAGTCTTGCAGTGCTTCAGCCAGGTCGGTGATGACCAGATTGTCTGAGTTCCATCCAAGGCGCGTCTTCACGGTGACGGGCGTGTTTACTGCCTTCACCACATTGCGTGTAATGTCGAGCAGCAGCGGTATGTTCTGCAGCATTCCGGCACCGGCACCCTTGCCAGCCACCTTCTTTACGGGGCAGCCGAAGTTGATGTCGATGACGTCAGGATGCACTTCCTCAACGATGCGTGCCGCTTCGACCATCGATTCTACGTCGCGTCCGTATATCTGAATGCCTACGGGTCGCTCCTCGTCGCTGATGTGCAGCTTGCGCAGAGTGGCGTTGACCGAGCGCACCAGTGCCTCGGCACTTACAAACTCGGTGTATACCATTGATGCGCCGAATCGCTTGCACAGATGGCGGAAGCCAATATCGGTGACGTCCTCCATCGGTGCAAGAAACAGAGGGCGTGGCCCGAACTCTATATTATCTATCTTCATTTAGTACCTTTCTCGATTGGATTGTAGAAGGCACTTACTCGAAGTAGTAGAGGAATGTTGCGATGCCGGTGAGAGCCTTCTTGGGCGACTCCTTAATCTCGATGGCAAACTTGATCTGTACCTTGGCAATGCCGCGCAGGTTCTCGATGGCGTAGAGGTCAGCCACGAGGCGTACGTGCTCGCCCGACTTGACAGCCTGACCGAACTTCATCTTGTCCATACCGTAGTTGACCATCATCTTGAGGTTCTTCACCTCGATAATCTGGTTCCACAGATAGGGCAGCATAGAGAGAGTGAGATAGCCGTGAGCGATGGTCGACTTGAACGGGCTTTCTACAGCGGCACGCTCGGTGTCGACGTGAATCCACTGGTGGTCGAGAGTGGCATCGGCAAACATGTTGATGCGCTCCTGCGAGAGTTCTACATAGTCGGAAACTCCGATGTTCTTGCCGAGCAGTGCGGCAAACTCATGATAGCTGTTGATGATAACTTTGCTCATAGTCGTATTTTTAAATAAATTTTATTCTTAATTTAATGCAAAGGTAAGACTTTTAACATAAAAAACTTGCAGGATGTTGCACGTATTAAAGAAAAATAATTAATTTTGCATTAATAATTACTTGAGAAGAGAGTTTTATACGCAAGTCTTTATATGCTATGGTAAACACTTTGCCATATTAAAGAAGCGAAGACTTATGTTTTTAATTTAAATATAACCATCTACTATGCAAAAATCAAGCAAATCATTCAGTCTGCTTGTAGCTATGGGTGCGGCGTTAATGCCAGTATGGGGAGGCGGCTTCTCAGAGGCTAATGCTACCAATGCCATAGCACATCAGCAGCAGGATGGCGTCTGCAAGGGTAATGTTGTAGACGCTACGGGTGAGCCTGTCATCGGTGCTGTGATCCGCGTCAAGGGAACACAGACTGCAATTGCAACCGATCTCGACGGTAACTTCTCGCTTAAAGGCGTGAAGAAGGGTGCAACACTCGAGATTTCAAGTATCGGTATGACTACCAAGACCGTTGTTTGGAACGGAACTCCAATCAATGTGACTCTTGAGGACGACTCACAGACAATCGGTGAGGTTGTCGTGACTGGTTACGGCGGCGTTCAGAAGGCTAAGACAATGACAGCCTCTGCAGCTGTTGTCAACATGGGTACGCTCCAGAAGCTGCCTGTCACCACTATGGCAGAAGGTCTGGGTGGTCGTGTAGCCGGTGTGTTCACACAGCAGAGCTCAGGTGCTCCGGGTGAGAAGACCAAGGTTTGGGTGCGCGGTGGTAGCAACATCCTTTATGTTATCGACGACGTTGTGCTCGACACAAGCCAGGGTGAGGACTTCTTCAGCCGCTTGCGTCCGGACGACATCGCCAACATGTCAGTGCTTAAGGACGCTGCAGCTACAGCTGTTTACGGTCCGCGTGCTGCCAATGGTGTAGTTGTAATCCAGACAAAGCGTGGTACTGAGGGCGCTCCTGAGATTACATTCAACCAGAAGCTTACTATCATGACCCCGTCGTATCGTGCCAAGGCAATGAATGCCTATGACTATGTGAATACGATGAACGAACTGTATCTGGCTAACTACGAGGAGAATCCGTTTGCTACTAATACCGAGTTGTCGAAATACTACATGGGCTACCTCAACCAGAAGGGCTACAGCCGTGAGGAAATTCGCAACATGGTGAATGAGAAGTACGGCATGAACTGGTCGCAGGATTATGTCAACGAACTCTTCGATCCGTACAAGACAGAAAGGAACATTACTGACTACTACCAGACTTATGATCCATGGAACCAGTTTGAACACACACAGCCCATGTATCAGACCAACGTGAGCCTGCGTGGTGGTAGCGAGCGCATCAAGTACTACTCATCTGTAGGCTATATGGACCAGCAGGGTCTGAGCGATACCTACGGCTACACCCAGTACAACGTAGTGCTCAACACCGATGCCTTCCTTTTGAAGGACAAGAGCCTCAAGTTCACATTCAATCTTAATGGTAATATCGGTGAGCAGAAAAAGCCGGGCAATGGCGACGGTACATTTAATAGCGTAATGTATGGCCATAACATGCCTACACGTCCTTCACAGTGGTCTACAGGTAATGCACGTGTGAACTCTGCTGAGTCTCTCTTGAACACCGGTTTCCAGAATACGGAGACCAAGCGCTTCCAGATGAATGCGGCATTGAAGTGGAATCTGCCATGGGTGCCGGGCCTCTCGGCTCAAGCAAGCGTGAATTACACTACATCTCATCAGATGCAGAAGCGTTTCACTCATGATCAGGAGAACGTTTACGACAATCCTTATTCTACAACATTCACTACATACAATCCTGAGAATGCACAGCTCTATCAGTACTGGTACGACTACAAGCTTACCACTGGTATCTTCCAGCTCGACTATTCGAAGACCATCGGCAAGCATACTTTCTCGGTAATGGCCAACTACCAGAGCCAGATCCGTCATGAGAACTGGAGCAGCCAGACCAAGAAGGGCTTTGCCACAACTCTTGCTCCACAGGAGGATATAGGTGCTACAATGGTATCGAGCGGTGGTTCGGCAAGCGATTGGGGTTCGGCTTCTTGGATTGGTCGTCTTACATACGACTATGCCAACAAGTACATGTTCCAGTACTCGATGAACTACAACGGCTCGTTGAGCTATAGCCCAGACAAGCGTTGGGGATTGTTCCACGCCTTCTCAGTAGGTTGGAACATGGCTGAGGAGTCATGGTTCAAGAAGTTCGTACCGCGTTCACTCGTCAGCGAATTTAAGCTTCGTGGCGGTTTCGGTCTTGTAGGTAACGAGGTTGGTAGTCCGTTCAGCTACCTTACACAGTATTCACAGAATGGCAACCGTATCCTCTTCGGCAGTGGCATGACATCAAATGTAGGCTGGTATATCAACAGTGTAGCCAGCGACTTGCAGTGGTCAAGCTCTAAGCAGATGGGCCTTGGTCTTGACTTCAGCATGTTCAAGGGTCGTTTGAATGGCTCTGTTGATACATACTTGTATGTAAACAAGGGTGACGAGATGAACATGACCACCGAGATGATTCGTACAGACATCCTTGGTATGCCGAGCATCCCGAAAATCAATGCCCCATTCGTAACCAACAAGAAGGGTGGTGTCGAGGTTTCGCTCAACTGGCAGGATAAGATTGGCGATTTCGGTTATAAGTTAGGTGTTACCTATTCACACTGGGATCAGATTACAACCCGTCACACTGACAAGGCTGAGGATTGGTACTATAGCACTTTCGACTATGTTGGCAAGCGTTCTGCTCATAACGATGCTACTTATTGGTATGCCCTTAAGACCGATGGAATTTTCAAGTCATGGGACGAACTCTACCATTCAACTCTTAACTTCAATCGTTCATATGCTCCTGGTACTCCGAAGATTGACGATTTCAACGGTGACGGACTTACTGACGACTATTATCTTACAAACCTCCCCGGCAGCACACCCCTTACTCAGTATGGTGTGACACTCGGCGGTTCGTATAAAGGCTTTGAGCTTGAATTGTTCTTCCAGGGTGCAACTGACGTAACCGGAACTATGGCTTCACCGTTCCGTTCACAGCAGGGCTATATGTGGAACTACGGACAGTATGGTTTCAGCAACTCATATCTGCCCAGCAACGGCAACACCAATGCTGCTATTCCAATGCCATCTAATCCAGACCGTGCATGGGGATACTCATTTATCGACATGTGGCAGTTTGACGCATCTTACCTGAAGCTGAAGAACATCAGCCTGCGCTACGACATGAAGCGTGAGGTACTGAAGAACGTTGACTTTATCAAGGGTCTCGACCTGAGCTTTGTTGTCACCAACGCATTCACATGGACTAAGAGTTCTTATCCATACAAGAACCTCCAGGATCCTGAGTTCATCACATCGGGTGCTTCTATCTATAACGACAATGGTAGTCTGGGTAGCTACCCGACACAGCGTACATACACATTCAATGTTGTATTAACACTCTAATAGTAAACGACAATGAAAAGTAAAATCAATATAAAGAAATATATGTGGGCTGGAATGTTCGCTGTGGCACTTGGTGCCACAATGACATCCTGCGACCCTCTGGGCGTAGAGCCTACAACAAAGGTGGATGAGGATCGTTTCTGGCAGAATCCACAGTTGGCACGCTCGTATGTCAACAATTTCTACTTCATAGACGCTACTGCATCTGGCGACAACTTCACATCCGAGCAGTGGTCGGACAACTGTCAGGGCAACTATGAACAGGATTGGGATACATACCGTCAACTTACATTTAATAATCGTGAGTATGATGAGACCTCTCCATATAGCGGTCCGTGGGCAGGAGCATACAAGAACCTATATAATATCCATGTTGGTATGGATAAGATCGCTTCATCCGGATCTCTTAACGAGCAGGTAAAAAGCCAGTTGCTCGCAGAGTGCTACTTCTTCCGTGCATGGGTTTACTTCGATATGGAGAAGTTCTGGGGCACAGTGCCTTATGTAGACCACGCTCTTTCACTTAAGGAAGACACTTATCTCCCACAAACAAAGCGTGAGACATTGTTCGACAATATGCTTGCCGACCTTGACAAGTCAATCGAATTGTTCGGTAAGATGAGTGGTACTCCTGATGTGGGCATGGTTAATATCAATGTAGCTAAGGCATTCAAGTCGCGCGTTGCGCTTTATGCTGCCGATGCAGCTTCTGCATCAGCCAAGGGTATTTTCTCTGATGACAAGGCAGGTCTCTTTAAGTTTGAGAAGAACGCCCAGCACTACTATCAGATTGCTTACGATGCAGCTAAGGACTTGATCGGCAAGTACGATCTGGAGCCTAACTACGAGGACCTCTTCACTTCGGAGACAGCACACACAAGCGTGGAGTCTATCTGGCCCGTTATGTTCAAGGAGAACCAGCGTGGTGGCTTTAATCCTACTGCCAAGAACGGTCCTGACGGCAACTACTATGGCAATACAGATAAGGTGACACGCTCATGGAGTTTCCGTACCGGACTCTTCCCGACACAGGATCTCGTAGACTGCTACTTGCAGAAGGATGAGGCTGACGGCAAGTGGAAGCACTGGTGGGAGACCAAGCAGGCACAGGATCTTAACATCGCTGTTACAACGGACAAGGATGGCAACAAGCAGTACTCAGGTTCAGGCGACAACTATCGCAAGATGTTCGAAAACCGCGACAAGCGCTTCTATGCCACTGTGACTTACGACGGTGCCTATATGGGTCCGACAAACAATTCTATCTACCAGATCCAGACTTGGATAGACAAGACGACAATGGGTGAGAAGACTTTGCAATATAGCTCATTGCACACTGGTTATCGTAATATGGAGACAATTGAATCGGCTCCAACTAACCGTGGCTCTTCACAGACCATTAGCGGCTACTACTCTCGTAAGTACTCACACTTCGACCAGTTTAACGATGACGGTACACTGAAGACCAATCAGCGCACTACATGCTACTTCAACATCCGTTATGCTGAAGTGCTCCTGAACTTGGCTGAGGCTGCCGTAAATCTCGACAAGTCGGCTGAGGCTATCTCCCAGATCAACAAGATACGTGAGCGTGCCGGAATGAGCGCATACGATGGCGCTACTGACAAGCAGAGCGTATACGACGAGGTTAAGGTACAGCGTCGCCTGGAGTTCGCATTCGAGAATCCTGGATTCCGCTACTTCGACCTTCTGCGTTGGGGCGAGGCTGAGGGCAAGACAGTTATCCCTGAACTCAACAAGGTTTCACGCGGTATTATGATTTTCCGTGTAGGTAAGCACAGCAATATCGCAGGCGAGAATGGTGTGGCTCTGGAGCCGGGTGAGACAAATGAGGATGGTCACAACTATATGACTCCTACATTTAGCACTTATTCTATGGACTTCAGCTACTATAAGCGTAAGTTTGATAATGTGCGCTACTATTTCACTCCGTTTAATGCTACTACACTGCTTACATATAAGCAGCTCCAGCAGAACCCGGGATGGACTAATTTCAAGTATGAAAACGAAAAATAATTAGAACAGTATGAAGATCATTAGCAAAATAAAGAAAGCTTATGTCGGACTCTTCCTCATGCTTGCAGCATTAGGAACGACAAGCTGCCAGTCAGGCCTTACCTATGAGGAAGTGCCTGAGAGCTATTATACTGAAGTAGGTCTGAATTCTTGTACAGTAATGTCTCGTTATCTCTTCGAAGACTGCATCTATGCAAAGAACTTTGGTAAATATACTACTTATGTCGCTCAGTCTACCTTCGGTACAGAACGTGAATGGACCAATGAGACCGGTTCTAACTATACACTGGCTGACGGCAGAGTAGTAGCTCCTGGCGAGAAGATTAAATTGACAAGTGGTGTAGGCAGCATGACAACCCGCGATGACAACAATGCACCTGAGGGTAAGGTTTACGTAATGACATATTACGTACCCAAGACTGTTACATATAACACAGCCAACAAGGGATATTTGTTCGATCAGTCGAAGTTGCCTTCGGGCTTTAATTGTGTAGATCCAGAAAACGGAATGTCAGTTAAGACTACTGCAGATGTAGATATCAAGCAGCTTGTAGTGACAATGCAGGCAAAACAGTGGTATGGCGATGCTTCTACTTTCACACCGCAGAACGGTGCTCCAAAATTGGGTGCCCCTGGCGATTACTCTGAACCACGTCAGTACTTGGTTAAGAACAATATGCGTCGTCCTGCAGGTGTACCGCAGTCAATGCGTCTCTATGAAATACGTATTGTAGTACTGCCGTAAGCAGCACAATTGTATAAGATATACTTTTATTGACATAGACAATTAATTAAAGGGTCGGTGAGCGTGATGCTCGTCGACCCTTTTTCAATTCCTTGCAATTGTTTTTCGAGTGAACAGCGCGTGCTTGTGTCACTTTCTATGTACTGCTAACGGCTATTCTGTCTCTTTTTCCAGATGTATCAGTCTGCTGCTCTTGTCCACCCCTTCCACTGTTACACGGTATTTCTTGGCTCCATTCGGCATAAACTGTATTACTGCCTTGCCGTTCTTTATCCGCAGCGTCGGGTTCCAATATACAGTCTGGCGCAGAGCGTATTCTTCCGGGGCTGCGTACTTGGGATTATAGAAGGCAGCAGGACGTTGGAAGCCGAGCGGACGGACTAAAGCCACATGATTGTTTTGGGTACGAGTAGTGCCCTTTGTCGTTATGACAATAGCGCTTAAATCCATACCCATAGCTTCGACGTTGCCTGATATAATGGGCAACGTTCCTACTATAGCACCTTTCAGAATGTCAATCTGCAGAACGTCACGTGTGCGCAGCGACTGCAGAAGAGTTGTCTGTGCCATATACAGCGACAAGCTGTCCATAGCTGTGCCTCCCGTATTCCATACCGTACCATCCACAACCAAGTATGTGGAACGCATGTGATAGAAAAACCAATTATAACTACTATCAAACATCAGACCTGAATATGTAGCCCATCTCAATACGTCAAATATTGACTTGTTGCCCATGTTCATCAATTCGGTTTCGCTTATAGACTTGCCATTTATCTTAGCCAGGTTTTCGTATTCGGTCTTAGGGACACGCTTTGAGTTGACCTCTACTTCGGGCAGGAATATTACACGTCCGCCATTCACTACGGCAATACGGTCGGCATTGCGTTTCATTGTCTCCATATCGACACGCGCTGTAGTGTCGCGCATTATCGGAGTAATGATATTGCTGACGGCAGGATATTCTGCGTTGTCAATCAGCAGGACAGAGTTCATGCTTCCCTTAGCACTACGCGTCATAAGTATGTAGCCAGTACTGTCGGGCATTTCGAAGTTATTGAAATGAAACAGTCCATTGTCGTCAGTTGTCGTTTCGTCAACCAGTCCTCCACGGTTTGACGACATCATTACGCTTGAGCCTTTTCTGCCCTTGGTTGTAACGTTCGATGTCACTTTTCCACTTATCGACATGCTTGTTTCGGGGTGGATAGATACCTTTTCGGTATTGCCTTTCAATGCCTTCTGAATGTCATAGCGTCGCCATCCCTGCGTAAGCATGAGCAGGTCGAGATAGCCGCTGCGCCCACGATCGGCAAAATACCATGCCGGCTGTTCGATATAACCCCTTAATTCTTGCGACAGAAGCAGCGTGGAAACTATATTGTAGACTGTGTCGCTGCTTACTGTTGTGGCGTCAGTCACGCTCACAGCGCAGTCTGCCATGACGCTGTCTGGAAGCGAAAGCCTGACAGTACGCATGTTGCTGTCTGACGATACGGCGACGGAGTTGTCTGAATCATACACATCTGTGCCACGCCATACAAACACCAGTCGCTCGCTAATGATGTTCATGCTGTTGTCGGCAAGCACAATATGCACTATTCCATCGCGAAACATATCGTTGCTGAAGCTTAGCGACGACGATGTGACACGATTGGCAAAGAGTGGAGCACCACCTTGATGTACGATGAGCCATTCGTTGCTCTGCGTTGAAGAAGCGTGGGGACGTAACACACCTACCATAATACGTCCGTTGTTCTGTGCGACAGACAATGTGGAAACGTCGGTGTGAGCCTTGGGTAGAATAGCTGAAACCTGCCTGCCGTCAGCTGTTATGCACATAATCTTATACGAGTGCTCTGGCTGTGCTGTTATATAGAAGAATCCCATACCATAGTGTGCCGCCTTCGATTCGGCTACTACATTGCCATGTTCGTCTGTGACAGTTGCTTTCACATTGATACCGAATCCAGTAGCATCAACCGCCTTATACGCCACACGGCAGCGTTGGCCTGCAACCAGATGTCCTCCTTCTGGCATCAGTTGCAAGTCGATGCGCTCACGAACCGTTGGAACGTATTCCTTGTAATTGCCCACTTCAACAAGTAGGCAGCGTTGCTTTGAACCAACGTCAAGCGTATGCAGCCTTATGCCATCATCGGAATTGCCCGTAAATGCCATATCGCCATCAGCCGAACTCACCTTAATGCCAGCCTGATGTATGGGTTTGCCCGTTTGAGGATCGGCAAACGACATAGAAATAGTACTCTTGCCGTAATGCGGAGTTATCTTTACAGAGTTCTGCATAACGTTGCGCAGCCTTACGGACCGTATAAACAGATAATCGGGCGTAGTGCCAGCCATATATCTCGTATAAGCACGGAGCATGTACTGCCCTGACGGCATATCGGTTGTAGTGGGCATATATCCGTATATAGCCCCATTCTCGTCCTGCCTCATCATCACTCGGCTCACCAGTGAGCCCATCGGATTAACCAACTCTACATATACATATCTGCTTGCATACGACGGCACACCAGTCAGAGCATCAACAACATAGTGGCGCATCCATATCGTGTCGCCACACGTATACTCCGCACGGTCGGTCTGCGTATACAGCTTCTCCTGCGGAAAAGCGTTGACCTGCCGCCACAGACGGGTGGCAATAGTATCGGAACTGACAGTTTGGGCTAATGCAGAAGATGCTAAAACTGCCAATAATATAAAGACAAGGTTAATATGCTTCATGGGCTTTTACGTTTTATAATTGACGTAGCAGGAATGTCATGTAAAGAGGAAGTGTGATGAACTGTCCGCTGGTGCCTATGTGCAAATATACACTTTTTTCGTTAGAAGAACAAGTGTTTTGGGGTGAGATGGTGTGATGTTCAGTTTTATAATATATTCTTTATCTCTCCTTCAGACAAGCCCGATGCTTGTATGATAGTTTCAATAGGCACTCCAAGAGAAAGAAGATTAGATGCTATCTTTACCTTAGCTTCTTTTTCGCCTTCTGCACGTCCTTCTGCACGTCCTTCTGCTTTGCCCTTTGCCATTCCTTCAGCAAATTTTGTCTTCTCTGCGGTTCTAATAGCATTTACTATATCGCGATAGGCATTGACACTATCCTCGTATAGTTTCAGCTCTTGTTTATTAAACTTGGATATTTCGGCCTGTTCGAATAGACGGGTGAATACACGCTCCTGCAGGGCGGCGGGGCGCTGCATCAGATTGGAAAGGTTCTTCAGCACGTACATCCACTTGTCGTACATAGTTACTAATTCCGATTCTTGCTTGTCGAATTTCGGAATCTCTACATATATATATGTTAGTTTGTCGTAGAACACTTCGTGGGTGTCTACCTCCATCAGCTTCACCTCATGGTGCCAGCGTTTGGCGTTTTCGAGTCCATCTGCAAAGTTGAAGTTAAGCAAGCCTATGGTGTAGACGGGATTGAGATGGAAGTCCCAGTCGCCTCCACGCTGTGCTTGCTCACGGATGGGGAATGTTGAATAATATATTGTTCGGTCTTTGAAGAACTCCTGGTATACATTCTGCATCTCCACAATGAACTTCTCGCCCTTGTCGTTCTCGCAATATACATCAAAGATGGCACGGCGTGCATCAGCACGGTCGCCAAGTTGCTCGGAATTAAGATATGTGACGTCTTGAACGTTCTGCTCGCCATGAAACATGGCGTTCAGAAAGCTGATTAGCAACTCCTTGTTAAACTCAGAACCAAAGAGTCGCTTAAAGCCAAAATCTGTATGTGGATTGATGTATTTCTCTACCATAATGCTGCATTTTTTATTCCAAAGGCAAATATACGGTATTTTTGCGGATTTGCAAACTTTGAAAGCGCAAATTAATATATAAGCGTTTGATTATCGGCTTGCACAGGAGAATGTGTCAAAAGTGGTGTTGAGGTGGTGAGATGGTGTTGTTGTGTTGAGATGTTGAGATGGTGTGATTTGACGGAAATCTCAACATAACACCACCTCAACACCTCAACTGGGGAGCTCCGCTCCCCTTAATCCCCGTCAGGAGCGTAGAAGTAGTCGTGCAATGGGTCGGGATATTCGAATATCTCGCCTTCGCGGAAGAATCGTTTCATCTCGATTTCGGCTGTCTCGATAGAGTCAGATGCGTGGATGATGTTCTCCTGACCGCTCATAGAGAGGTCGCCACGTATGGTGCCGGGAGCAGCCTTGCGTCCGTTGGTGGCACCGACGATGTTGCGCACTACGGTGACGGCGCTATTGCCCTCAACACACATGGCAATGACGGGAGCCGACTTCATCGAGGCTGTGAGCCACGGGAAGAAGGGACGGTCGACGAGGTGAGCATAGTGCTCGTTGAGGATAGCGTCGTCGAGCTGCATCATTTTCAAGCCAACGATGCGCAGACCTTTGCGCTCAATGCGGTTGATAACTTCGCCGATGAGGCGGCGCTGTACTGTACACGGCTTTAATAAAATCAATGTTTTTTCCATAAAGATAGTATTTAGTTGAATAAATATTTTTTTACTTCATATACAATTTCAAGGTAGTGGTTTGGTCGCCCACTTCTACGCTTTGGCTTTCAAGCTCGCCCTTGCCGTTCATGAACTTGACGGTGTACGACTGGTTCTTCTCAACCTTGAAGGTGAGTACGTCGTTCATGTCTTGCGTAGCGCCCGTGCTACGGCCGCCGAACAGCTTTTCTTCGCCCTTGAACACGTCCAGATTGGTAGCTACACGGTCGCCCGAATTCTCGGCATGCTCCTTGTCCTTGAACACCATCACTCTCAGGTCGACGTGATGTTCGTCGGCAGGAGTGGCAGACAGCTGCGCTCTGTAAAGGCTTGTATAGCGGTCGGTGACGTTCTCGGCATGTACATAACGTATGTCCTTGTCCCATACCAAGGGGAAGTAAGAACCCGTAGGCTTGAACGACGCTGCGTATATAGCCTTGCGCAGGTCTTCCTTGATGGCTTTGCCGGCATCGGTCAGGAACCACGACTTGTCGAGGTCTTCCGAAGGATAATACTCGGTGAATCGCCATTTGCCGTCAATCCACACTTCGTTCCAGTTGTGGTTGCCACGGTCGTCGTACCACGCGGGAGTGCCAGCCACGCGCGAGGGGATGCCCACTGCACGGAACGCATCGGTGAGCAATATCGACAGACCCGAACATGAAGCCATGTGCTGACGCATCGACTCGTAAGGAGCCTGGTCGGGTTTCTCACGCTTAGTGTTATAGTCGACCAGCAGTTCGTCGCGTACATTCTTATTGACCGAGTCGATAGCTTCGCGCATCGTCTTGCAGTTGGCTACGTACTTCTTGAAGCGTTCGTAGAAGTCCTTGCGCCAGTTTTCGCGATTCTCGTTCAGATTGACATAAGCCACCACGTCGTTGAGGAAGATGTCGTTGGGCACCTCTTTAGCCCACGGGAACTCCTCTCTTGCCTTGAAGGCATACGAAACGTTCTCAAGCAGGAAGTCGGCAGTCAGCGCCTTGGCATCCCTTTCGGGCATATAAGCGATAAGGAAAGCCATAGCCTCCCTCTGTGTGGTAGGAGTCTGCTTCAATGCCTTCTTCAGTTCTTTGGCATTGCTGCCAGCCGTCTGCATGGTCTGGCTGATCAATTCCTGGTACTGATTAGGCACACCGGCATACTTGCTTCCGGTGCAGGCAGAAAGGCATATTGCCAAAAGTACGATTAAGCTTTTGATTTTCATAATTCTCTTTATTGGGTCTATTTATGTATAGTTGATTAGTTTAACGTAGCAAATTTACACAAAAACTCACAATGTGCAAAACATTGTAAATATTAAAGATAGCTATTTTCTATTTATTTTTTGAGGTTTTACAATTATAAATCAGTAATTTTGCACCAATATGGATAATACAACAATAAAAGACTACGAGATAATGGCGCCCGTAGGCTCACGTGAGAGTCTTATGGCTGCCATACAGGCCGGTGCTGACAGTATCTATTTCGGTGTGGAGCAGTTGAACATGCGCTCACACTCTGCCAATCATTTCACCATCGACGACCTGCACGACATTGCTGCTATCTGTGCCGAGCACGGCATGAAGAGCTATCTGACCGTCAACACCATCATCTACGACGAGGATGTGGAGCTGATGCATCAGATTATCGATGCTGCCAAGAATGCTCAGATTTCGGCTGTCATCGCGTCGGACGTGGCTGTAATGTCATACTGTCGTGAGATTGGCCAGGAGGTGCATCTGTCTACCCAGCTCAACATCAGCAACGCTGAGGCTCTGAAGTTCTACGCTCAGTTTGCCGACGTTGTTGTCCTGGCGCGCGAGCTGAACATGGACCAGGTGGCTTACATCTTCGAGCAGATAGAGAAGCAGCACATCTGCGGACCGAAGGGCGAGCTGGTGCGCATAGAGATGTTCTGCCACGGTGCGTTGTGCATGGCTGTGAGCGGCAAGTGCTACATGAGTCTTGCCAACACCGGACGCTCCGCCAACCGCGGCGAGTGCATGCAGATATGCCGCCGTTCGTACACCGTCACCGACAACGAGACGGGCAACCAGCTCGATATTGACAACAAGTATATCATGTCGCCGAAGGACCTCAAGACCATCCGCTTCATCGACCGCATGATGCGTTCGGGCGTGCGCGTCTTCAAGATAGAGGGTCGCGCTCGCGGCGCAGAGTACGTCTACAACGTGGTGCGCTGCTACAAGCAGGCTATTGCGGCTGTGCTCGACGGCACGTTCACCGACGAGAAGAAGGACGAGTGGGACGCAACGCTCGCTTCGGTCTTCAACCGCGGTTTTTGGGACGGCTACTATCAGGGTCAGACTCTGGGCGAGTGGAACAGCAACTATGGATCGAACGCTACGGAGAAGAAGGTGTACGTGGGTCGCGGCGTGAAGTATTTCTCTAACATCGGCGTGGCTGAGTTCACGTGCGAGGCGATGGAGTTCTCGGTAGGCGACAAGCTGCTCATCACCGGTCCGACAACGGGCGTGATGTATGTAGACGTAGACGAGATACGCTACGACCTGAAGCCGGTGG
>ERZ1031449.30-NODE-30-length-32448-cov-8.129225_pt1 | contig 32448 bp, 33 predicted proteins | sample MGYA00516705_ERZ1031449 | MGnify/ENA primary metagenome ERZ1031449 (study PRJEB33719, sample SAMN04261152) | wastewater metagenome | biome: rural village; feature: human; material: feces | host: Homo sapiens | place: El Salvador | collected 2013-01-14 ... | reverse complement strand
GCAATATGCCAATAAAAAGGTTAATTTGCTCGGTCCAACAGTGTTGGACCCTACAACTGTAACTCATAATTCTTATTACATTTAATAGTTAAAAATAAAGGGAACTTTCATCTATGATGATATTTTAAACAAGTTTAAAATATCAACCACTCCTTCCGTCTTTGCATATGCAAAGCCACCTCCCTCAGCGAGGGAGGCAACAAAGTATGTACAATTTTGAAAATATGTACATACTTATTGATTTGCAGAAACTGTGTCTGGCTCCCTCAGACGAGGTATTCCCTTGCTAAGGGAAATGTCCCGTTAGGGACAAAGGGTTTGCCGTTTTCGCTAGAAAAGCTAGTCATTCGTGAATTGCAGAGCAATTCACCTTTTAAAGAATGACTGAAGGAGGGAAAAACTATAAATTAGATGAATTAATCGGTTATTATCTAATTTATCTACATTACATAATCAACCCCACAAACCCTAATTTGTTAAATTGTTTTTAGATTAGCACAAGCAAAATAATAAATTAAAATAAAAAAATTATTCTTCATCAATATTCTTATATGTATCGGTACAGATTTCCTTAATCTTTTCTCTGAGAATCTGAAAATCTCTGAAAGCCTCCGGCCTTTTTCTAGGGTCACGAAGTACAGCAGCAGGATGTAACATAGGCATCATCAAAACATCACCTTTCTTAAAGAAAAGACCATGTTCTTTAGTAATTTTAATGTCAGGCTTAATAATTTTTGCTGATGCAATTCTGCCAAGACAAACAATAATTTTTGGATTGATAAGTTTATATTGATTTCTTAGCCAATCAGTACAAGCAACTTGTTCTTCAGGTTTAGGGTCTCTGTTTTTTGGTGGACGACATTTCACAATATTTGCAATATAAATGTTTTCTTCTCTTGAAAGGTCAACTGAATAAAGCATCTTATCAAGTAGCTTTCCACCACGACCAACAAAAGGCTCACCTTGTAGGTCCTCATTTTCTCCCGGACCTTCACCGATAAACATAACTTCTGCGTTTGGATTACCAACACCAAACACAACATTGGTTCTTGTTTCGCAAAGACCACATTTTTTACAGTTCAAACATTGTTCTTTTAATTCATTCCAATTATCTATCATTTTTCTCTCCTAAAATTCCGTTAAAATATTGAAAATTTTGTCGAATGGGTGTAATATGATTACGGAAATAAAATTCCCAAATATTTTTGATTGGTGGTATATATTATGAAGGTATTAGTAGAAACATCTGCACATCATGTTCATGTTTCTGATGAAGCTTTAGAAGCTTTATTTGGTAAGGGTGCAACATTAACAAACAAGAAAGATTTATCACAGCCTGGTCAGTTTGCTTGTGTTGAAAAGGTAACTGTTGTTGGTCCTCGTGGTGAAATGAAAATGTCAATCCTAGGCCCTACAAGAAAGGCTACTCAGGTTGAAGTTTCACTTACAGATGCCAGAAAGCTAGGCATCGCAGCTCCTGTTAGAGAATCAGGCTGTATCGAAGGTACACCGGGTTGTAAGCTAGTAGGTCCTGCAGGCGAATATGAAATTTCTGAAGGTGTTATCGCTGCAAAAAGACACATTCACTTTACTCCTGAAAACGCTAAAGAATGTGGTGTAGAGGATAAGCAGATTGTTTCTGTTAAAATTGAGGGTACAGAACGCTCACTAACTTTTGATGAAGTTGTTGTTCGTGTTTCTGAAAATTATGCTCCTGCAATGCACATTGATACTGACGAAAGTAACGCAGCAATGGCATTTGGTGAAGTATACGGCGAGATTATTAAATAATCTTTCTTCTTATAATAACATATTTTTTTCTAAAATAAAAGTAATTTACTAAAGGATAGGGTATTCTCTATCCTTTATTTTTTATTAACATATTAAAATAATAATTTGCAAAATAGGAGAAAGTGTGATAGAATAGGGAAAACTTTATGTAGAATGTTGTAAAGTAATATAGCAAAAGCAAAAAAATTGCAATATATCACAAAATAGTAAAAAAAGTTTTACAAAAAGGTTGACTGATTGACAGCCATATGATATAATCTTAATTACCTCGAATAGGGGTTTATTTTTTGTGCCCCAATGAGGGAGGCTATATTATTCTAATAGGAATAATCGGGAGGTGCCGTTAATGAGAGTAAAAGTAACAATGGCCTGCACAGAGTGCAAACAGCGTAATTACAACACAATGAAAAACAAGAAAAACAATCCTGACAGACTTGAAATGAACAAGTATTGCAGATTCTGCAAAAAGCATACTCTGCACAAGGAAACAAAGTAATCGGAGGGTAGTTATGGCTGAAAAGAACAAGGCTTCTAAGAAAGCTACAAAGAAGAAAAAAAATGTCTTTTCACGAATCATCTCTTACTTCCGAGCTTGTATCGGAGAATGTAAAAAGATTAGTTGGCCAACATGGCAGCACACAACAAGAAATTTCGGCATTGTTCTTGTCGTAATCATTCTTTGTGGACTTGTTATCTTTGGCGTAGACAGAGGTCTTTATGCATTGCTTGATCTTGTAATGGAAACTGCCAACACTTAAGGCATAACTTTGAGAAAGAAGGTTTAGTATGCCAGAAGCAAAGTGGTATGTTGTTCATACTTATTCAGGATATGAAAACAAGGTTGCCTCAACTCTTGAAACAACTGTTGAGAACCGTGGACTTCAGGATATGATTCACGATGTAAAAGTTCCAACAGAAACTGTTGTTGAAGAAGTGAATGGCAAACAAAAGGAAACAGAGCATAAGCTCTATCCCGGATATGTTTTCATAAAGATGATTTACACAGATGAAACTTGGTATGTAGTCCGCAACATTAGAGGTTGTACAGGTTTTGTCGGTCCATCAAGTAAACCGATTCCTCTTTCAGATGAAGAAGTTTATCGTATGGGTGTGGAAAAGAGAACAGTTGAAGTTTCTTACTCAGTTGGTGATGAGGTTAGAATCACTTATGGTCCACTTGAAGATTTTGTGGGTACTGTAGAAGAAATGGATATTGATAAGGACTATGTAAGAGTTATCGTATCAATGTTTGGTAAGGAAACTCCGGTTGAACTTGATTTAGGTCAGGTTGAACCAGTAACAGAAGACTGAGTATATAATTAGTAATCTACTTTTTATATAAGAGGGATTTTGTGTCCCCAGTGGGAGGGCTAAAGCCCACTATAAACCACGAATTAGGAGGAAATTTATTATGGCACAGAAGGTAATCGGCTACATTAAGCTTCAGATTCCTGCCGGCAAAGCTACACCGGCTCCACCAGTTGGTCCTGCTCTAGGTCAGCACGGTGTTAACATCGTAGCATTTACAAAGGAATTTAACGAAAGAACTCAGAAGGATGCTGGTCTAATCATCCCTGTAGTTATTACAGTATATGCAGACCACAGCTTTACATTCGTAACAAAAACTCCACCAGCTGCTGTTCTTATTAAGAAGGCTATCAATCTAAACAGTGGTTCAGGCGAACCTAACAAGAAGAAGGTTGGTACAATTAAGAAAGAACAGGTTAAGGCAATCGCTGAACAGAAGATGCCTGACCTTAACGCTGCAACAATCGAAACTGCTATGAGCATGATCGAAGGTACTTGCAGAAGCATGGGCGTTACAGTAGAAGAATAATTTATTCCGGGTGGGAGGAATATCCGTTTGACCACCTAATGATGGAGGATTTAAATGAAACATGGTAAGAATTATGTTGATAGCGCAAAGCTTATCGACAAAAATAAACAATATGACACAAAGGAAGCTATTGACCTTTGTTTACAGACTGCAAAAGCAAAGTTTGACGAAACAATCGAACTTCATGTAAGACTAGGTGTTGACTCTCGTCACGCTGATCAGCAGGTTCGTGGTGCAGTTGTTCTTCCAAACGGTACAGGTAAGGACGTTAGAGTTCTTGCTATCTGTAAGGGCGAAAATGAACAGCTAGCTAAGGACGCAGGTGCAGACTTTGTTGGTGCAGAAGATATGACACAGAAGATCCAGCATGAAAACTGGATGGACTTCGATGTTCTTGTTACTACACCTGATTGTATGGGTCTAGTTGGTCGTCTAGGTAGAATCCTAGGTCCTCGTGGCTTAATGCCAAATCCAAAGGCCGGTACAGTTACTCCTGACATTGCTAAGGCAATCAAGGAAGCTAAGGCTGGTAAGATTGAATATCGTCTAGATAAGACAAACATTATCCACTGCCCAATCGGTAAGAAGAGCTTTGGTACAGATAAGCTATCTGAAAACCTAGAAACTCTTATGGATGCAGTTGTTAAGGCTAAGCCTTCTGCTGCTAAGGGTCAGTACATCAAGTCTGTTGCTGTTACATCAACAATGGGTCCTGGTGTTAAGCTTGCTACTTCAAAGTACGGCAACTAATTAATTTGTTATTAACGAAAGTTAATATATATATTTCGCTGTTCTAAAGACAGTAGGTGCAGAAATGCGTAAGTTTATCGCCTACCGAGGAAGAGAATTATTACTATGTAATTTATGCCTCTCCTCGGAAACTTGGAGAGGTTTTCTTTTGAACTGCGTATAAAAATTCATACGGAGGTGACAGAATTGCCAAGTGAAAAGGTTTTAGAAGCTAAGAAAGCTTTAGTAGCTGAAATTGCTGAAAGACTAAAAGCTTCTGTTTCTGGTATTGTTGTTAACTACGAAGGTATCAGCGTTGCTGATGATACAGCTCTTAGAAAAGAACTTCGTGAATGTGATGTTAAGTACACAGTTGTTAAGAATACAATGCTAGGTAGAGCTTGTGAAGAAGCTGGTCTAGCCGGTCTAGAAGACGTACTAGAAGGTACAACAGCTATTGCTACAAGTGAAACAGATTACACTGGTGCTGCAAGAGTTCTTAGCAAGTATGCTAAGGATATTGATACTTTTGCAATTAAGAGTGGTTTCCTTGATGGTGAAGTTATTGATATGGACAAGATTAATGCCCTAGCAAAACTACCTACAAGAGAAGTTCTACTTGCAAATGTTCTTGGTGCATTCCAGGCTCCTATTGCATCATTCGCAAGAGGTGTCCAGGCTATCGTTGACAAGGGTGGCGTTGAAGCTTGCCTTGCTGACAAAGAAAATGCTGATGCTGAAGAAGCTCCAGCAGAAGAAACTGCAGAATAATTTATCTGCAAAATTAACTTAAATTATAACTATAACTTAAAATTTCGGAGGTATATTAAAATGGCTAGTGAAAAGATTACTGCTATTATTGAAGAATTAAAGACTCTTACAGTTCTTGAACTATCTGACCTAGTTCACGCTGTAGAAGATGAATTTGGTGTATCAGCTGCTGCTGCAGTTGCAGTTGCTGCTCCTGGTGCTGGCGAAGCTGCTGCTGAAGAAAAGACAGAATTTGATGTTGTTCTTAAGTCTGCTGGTTCAAGCAAGATCAACGTTATCAAGGCTGTTCGTGAAATCACAGGTCTAGGTCTAAAGGAAGCTAAGGCTGTTGTTGATGGCGCACCTAAGACAGTTAAGGAAGCTGTTTCTAAGGATGACGCTGAAGCTATGAAGACAAAGCTAGAAGATGCTGGCGCAGAAGTAGAACTAAAGTAATTTAGTTTTAACTTGCATTTTTAAGGGACTCTTATGAGTCCCTTTTTTGCTTTTGTTTTAAATTTAGGACTGTTAGTTTTAATGTTTTCAAATTAAGACTCTACAATAAGATATGTAAGAAAAAAACCTATCACAAAATTTGTGATAGGTTTTTTGGAGTTATTGATATGAAAAAATATTGTTATCAAATATTACTGATTATTGCTGATTCTGTAGTGTCTCTGCAAAACGAGAAGTTTTCTTCTTCTTAACCTTTTCAGGTTTAACAGTTTTGCCAATGTACTTTCTGCCACCCTTAGAATACTTCTGCATATCTTCATCAAAGTGTTCATAAAGCTTGTCATACTGTTCATCAGTTAGAGAGTTAATAATAACAATGTTAACGATTGAACGTGTATCAGCATCACCGTTGTTGTACTGACGGTTAAGTAGTTGAGCTAACTTTTCAACCTGCTTTTTGCTAGGGTTCTTCATGTATTCCTTTACTTTTGGAACAATGTGTTCCTTAGTAAAAGTAACACCTCTAAATGGGTAGTAGTTGTCAGCTTCTTCCTTAATTTCATCCTTTAGCTCAGGGAAGAATGTTACAAATCTCTTTGCTAGGAATTCAGGGTCAGCACTACCCTCATCCTTATTTTTCTTCTTTTTCTTCTTAGCCTGTTGAACTTTCTTTAGCTGAGTTTTGTCACCAAGCATTTCGGCAAAGTCTTTACCGATAGATTCAGCATCAGCCATTGTGTCACTTTCAGGGTCAAATAGCCATGTAGCCATATTCTTCCAGTCATTATCAGGACCTTCTTCTGTCATACCACATGAACGAAGTACAAGGTGGTTGTCCTTTTCTGTATAAATAACTGAATAAATAAGACTGCCATTTGTAAACATAGCAACCTTTTCACCATCATCAGAGGCTACATTCTGTTGTGTAAAGCCTTGTTGTGACAATGCCTTTTCTACTTTATCTGTAATAGCACTAAATGCTTTATTTAAAATATTATCTGCCAAGGTAATTCATCCTTTCAATCTTGTCTTTCAATTATACCTTGAATATAAGAATTTGTCAAAGGTTTTTCCCTTGACTTACCCTTGAAAGTTATTTCTTTCTATGATAAAATGAATATGTATGTTATATATAAGACAAAATTATAGAATTTTAGTCTGATAGGAGATTACAATGGATAAAAGAGCTATTGGTGTATTTGATTCCGGACTAGGTGGACTGACTGCCGTTAAGCAGTTAATAAAGGTTTTGCCAAATGAAAATATTGTTTATTTTGGTGATACAGGTAGAGTTCCATATGGTTCAAGAAGTAATGATACTATAAAAAAATATGCTTTACAAGATGCAAACTTTTTATTACAACACAATGTAAAAATGGTTATTGCTGCTTGTGGTACAGTTTCTTCAGTAGCCGGTGACTTGTTGAGAGCTCAGGGTTACCCATATACCGGTGTTGTAAACCCTACTGTATATACTGCTGTACGCACAACTAAAAATAAAAGAGTTGGTGTTATCGGTACAAGTGCTACAATCGGTAGCCATAGCTACAAAAAAAGACTGACTGAGGAAGACCCTGAAATTAAGGTCTTTGAACAGGACTGTCCTCTATTTGTTCCACTTGTTGAAAATGGTTTCATTGACAAAAATGACCCTATTGTACACCTTACAGTAGAAAGATACCTTTCCACATTAAAAGAAAATAATGTGGATACATTAATCCTAGGATGTACCCACTACCCTATTCTTAGAGAGGCTATCGCCCAAGTAATGGGAGAAAGTGTTACATTAATTGATAGTGGTATGGAAACTGCTTATTATGCAAAGAAAGTTCTTAAGAGAGAAAACCTACTTGCACCAAGTGACCAAGTAGGCAAAAATGAATTTTATGTTAGCGACACTCCGGATAACTTTGAAAAGGTTGCTGAAATTTTCTTAGGACAAAATATTGACCACTATGTAAAACAGATAAATATAGAGGAATATTAATGAGTAAAAAATATTTGATTACATTTTATGCCTCTCAAAGTAACCTGCAAGAAAAGGATGAGATGACCTTTACTGCACCGGGAGAATACTATGAAGAAAATGGCATAAGAATTGTAAAATATAAAGAGTATTCTGAAGATAGTCAGCTTGAGGGTGACTATTCGCTAAACACCATTAAAATTGTAAATGACAGTAAACTCTCTATTCTCAGGGAAGGTGACCACACAACAAGACTTTTCTTAGAAAAAGACAAGGTGCATAACTGCCATTACAGAACAAAAATGGGTGACTTAATGTTTAGTGTATTATGTACAAAGCTACACAATAATTTAACAGATAACGGTGGTAAGCTTGATGTTGCTTATAGCCTTGACTTAAATGGTGAAACTGTCAGCTACAACCGTTTTATTCTTACAGTAAAGGAAAATTGATATGTCAAAAACTGCTACACTTGCAAAACAACAAATGAAAGATGTTATCACATCTGCTATTAATAAAGCTATACAGAACGGTGCATTACCTGAGGGCGATATTCCGGAATTTATTATTGAAAAACCTGCCGATAAGTCTAACGGTGACTTAGCAACAAACTGTGCATTAGTTTCAGCAAAAACTTTTAGAATGCCACCATTTAAAATTGCTCAAGCTATTACAGAAAATATTGATTTAGAGGGTACTCTATTTACTAAGTTTGAAACTGCAGGTCCCGGTTTCATTAACTTCTTCCTATCACAAAGCTACTACAGTAAGGTACTAAAGGAAGTTGAAGATGAAAAAGAAAACTTTGGTCAGAGTAATTACGGTCAAGGTGAAAAGGTAATGGTAGAATTTGTTTCTGCTAACCCTACAGGTCCTATGCATATGGGTAATGCAAGAGGTGGTGCTTTAGGTGACTGTCTAGCATCTGTTCTTGATAAAGCCGGTTACAATGTGTGGAGAGAATTCTATGTAAATGATGCCGGTAACCAAATCGAAAAATTTGCTTGTTCACTTGAAGCAAGATACCTACAGATTTATGACGAAACAGTACCGTTCCCGGAAGACGGTTATCAGGGTGGAGATATTACAGACCTTGCTAATCTATACAATGATGAAAACGGTGACAAGCTACTAAATGTTTCATCAGAAGAAAGAAAGAAAGCACTTGTTGACTTTGCACTACCAAGAAATATTAAGAAAATGCAAAGTGATATGGCTAAGTATAAAATCACTTATGACAAGTGGTTCTTTGAAAGTGAACTTCACAAAAGTGGTGCAGTTAAAGAAGTTGTTGACATTCTTACAAAGAAAGGTCTAACATACGAAAAAGAAGGTGCTGTGTGGTACAAGAACAAAGAAGTTGTTACAAAGAAACTTCTTGCAGAAGGTAAAAAGCAAGATTACATTGATAAGCTAGAACTAAAGGATGATGTTCTAATTCGTCAAAACGGTAATCCAACATATTTTACTGCTGATATTGCTTACCACAAAAATAAGTTTGACAGAGGTTTCACAACACTTATTGATGTATGGGGTGCTGACCACCATGGTCATGTTATGAGAATGAAAGGTGCTATGGATGCTATCGGTTATGACGGTGACAAGCTAAATGTTCTCCTAATGCAACTTGTTAAGCTGGTTCGTAACGGTGAACTTGTAAAGATGAGTAAAAGAACAGGTAAGGCAATTCAACTTGCCGACCTACTTGAAGAAGTACCTGTTGACTCAGCTAGATTTTTATTTAACACAAGAGAGGCTAACAGCCAAATGGACTTTGACCTTGACCTTGCAGTTAAAGAAGATAACCAAAACCCTGTTTATTATGTTCAGTATGCTCACGCCAGAATTTGCTCAATTCTAAAGGCTCTTGAAAAGGACGGTATCACACCAAAGGATTGTTCAGAAAGTGACCTTGATGTGCTAACTGCTCCTGAAGAAATTGACATTATCAGCCACCTAGCATCATTTGAAGATGAGATTATCTCTGCTGCTAAGGACTATGACCCAACAAAGATTACTCGCTATGTTACAACTCTTGCAACATTGTTCCATAAGTTCTACAATGCTTGTAGAGTTAAGGGCGATGACGAAAAGCTAACTCAGGCAAGACTTGCTCTTTGTGTTGCAGTTAAGACAGTTATTAAGAATGTTCTAACAATGTTCAACATTTCTTGCCCAGACTCAATGTAATTTTATTAATTTAATTTTGTTAAGTTGTTATCTTAAGAATGATTTAGAAATATTTAATTAAAAAAATTATATTACCTATAATAAAGCAGACTCAATAATGGGTCTGCTTTTGCCATTTGTATAATCAAGAATATAAGTAATCATAAATCACTATAACAAATTACCTTTACCAACAACAAAAATTGATAAATATAATTTATAAAAGGAATTGACAAAATATATTATGTGTGTATAATAAAAAACATAGGTTACGCAACAAGTGTTACCTAAAAGGAGAAATATAATGCCACCAAAATTCAAGTTTACTAGGGAAGAGATTATTTCTTCTGCTCTGGATGTAACAAGGAAAAATGGAATACAAGGACTTACTGCAAGGGCATTAGCCAATGAACTTGGTTGTTCTGTTAAGCCTATTTTTGGACTTTTCAAAAATATGGAAGAAGTACAGACAGAGGTTATACTAAGTGCTGCAAATCTTTATTACAAGTATTTGCAAGAAGAAATGTCAAGTGGCAAGTACCCACCATATAAGGCAAGTGGTATGGGCTATATTCGTTTTGCTAAAGAAGAAAAAGAACTTTTTAAACTTGTATTTATGCGTGACCGTACTAATGAAGAAAAGAATGATACAGCAGAAACTGCAGAAGTAGTAAAAATTCTGCAAAACGCCATAGGATTAACAGAAGAACAGGCATATAAATTTCACCTTGAAATGTGGATATATGTTCATGGTATTGCAACAATGATGGCAACATCATATTGTGACTTTGAACTTGATTATATTAGTGACCTAATAAGTGATATGTATTTAGGACTGAAACATCAGTTTACAAAGGATAAGGGAAACTAAGGTGATGGTATGAAAGTACAATGGGTATATTGCCCAATTTGTAATAACAAAACTAGGGAAAAGGTAAGGGAAGATACAGTTATTAAGAATTTTCCTCTTTACTGTCCAAAATGTAAAAATGAAACTTTGGTTAGCATTGAAAATTTAAAACTTAATGTCATCAAAGAGCCAGACGCTAAGACGCAGAGCCGATGAACTAATAAATATATTTGTTTTTATATTTATAGTTTGTCGGTTTTTTATATTTTAAGGAGAGAACAATGGACGCAATTAAAATTGACAATTTAACAAAAAAGTACAAAGACCTTGTGGCAGTTGACCATTTGAATTTAACTGTAAAAGAGGGGGAACTTTTTTCTTTATTAGGTGTAAACGGTGCAGGTAAAACAACAACAATCAAAATGCTTTCTTGCCTAACAAAGCCTAATTCAGGAGACGCTTTTCTTGGTGGTGAAAGTATTGTTACTGCACCTAAGAAGGTAAAGAATATTATTGGTGTGTCGCCTCAAGAAACTGCAGTTGCACCTAACTTAACAGTTAAAGAAAACTTAGAATTAATGTGTGGTGTACATAATTTTTCTAAAGGAAAGAAAGTGGCAAAAGTAAATGAACTTGCCGAACAGTTTGATTTGAACAGTATTTTAAACAAGAAAGCAGGTAAACTTTCAGGTGGTTGGCAAAGAAGATTAAGTATTGCAATGGCACTTATCGGCGAACCTAAAATTCTTTTCCTTGATGAACCAACACTTGGACTTGATGTTATTGCAAGAAGTGAACTGTGGGACAATATTCGTCAATTAAAGGGAAAGATTACAATTATCCTAACTACTCACTATATGGAAGAGGCTGAGGCACTTTCTGATCATATTGCAGTTATGAAAGGTGGCAAGTTACTTGCACTTGGCACAGTTGATGAACTAAAGAAACAAACTAATGAAGATAAATTTGAGGATGCATTTATTCAAATTGTTAAGGGGGTGTCAAAATGAGAATGTTAACTTTTTCTAATAGAACTGCAAAAGAAATTTTGCGTGACCCACTTAACTTAGCATTTGGTCTTGGTTTTCCGGTAGCACTTCTACTTTTATTGTCAGCTATTCAAGCTAATATTCCGGTAAAAATGTTTGAACTTGATAAGCTAACTCCCGGTATAACTGTTTTTGGTTTGTCTTTTATGACACTATTCTCTGCAACACTTGTAGCAAAGGACAGAGAAAGTGCATTACTACAAAGGCTGTACACAACTCCACTTACTGCAATGGACTTTATTTTTGGCTACATTTTGCCTATACTTCCTATTGCAATTGCTCAAAGTATTGTGTGCTATATTGTAGCCGTAATTTTAGGACTAAAAATAACAGTAACTATTCTGTATGCTTTACTTGCAATTATCCCAATTTCATTATTCTTTATTTGTCTGGGTTTACTATGTGGTAGTGCTCTTAATGTAAAACAAGTAGGTGGTATCTGTGGTGCATTAATCACCAACTTAACAGGCTGGTTTGCAGGTATTTGGTTTGATATTAGTACTGTTGGTGGTGCTTTTGAAAAGATTGCAAATGCTCTACCTTTCGTACATATGGTTAACCTAGAGAAAGCAATTCTTAATGGCAATTGTTCCGATGTTTCAACAGATATTTTGTGGATTGTCCTTTATACCGTTGCATCAATAGTTATTTCAATCCTATTATTTCTAAGACAAATGAAAAAACAGTAATTGAAAAATAAGCATTATAAAATGTTTTATAATATAAATAAAGTATAAAAGATAATGCAATAATCAGAAGTATTGAAAATTAATAATAAGTAAAATTTTACATAAACCAAAACTTCCAAAAACAAAAGCCACAAGGATTCTTGTGGCTTTTGTTTGATGTTGATAGATTATATATATATGGATAAATGTCTATTGAAAAAACCAAATTTGTAAAGTATATTCTTATTAATCTACAAAAAAGTTTAAAGATGAAAATTAAGGTTACACTTAACCAACATAAAAATAAGCCTCCGAAATGGAGGCTTAAATTATGCTTTAGATAAAATATGAAAATTAAAATAAAAATTAAAAATTACTGATTATCGCCGGTTACTTTTGCAAGTAATCTTTGAATTTCTGTTACATCTTTAACATTTACAGCACCATTTTGATTAATGTCAGCATTTATCTGACCTTCACTGGAAAGTGTATAGCTATGAATTGTGCTTTTCTGAATACAAACTGCATCTTCAATATCAACAACACCATCTAGGTTAGCGTCTCCTGCAAGTGTTCCTCTTTTATAAGTGATACCCTTAATTACAAAGTTACCACCTTCTGTGTCATTATTAACATCTTCGTAAAAATCCATAACATCATTTACCTTGCTCTTGCTTAGACTAGGAATGTTAGGAAAGATATTTTTGTCAGTATAAATGTAGCTTTGACCTCTTTTAGCTTCAGTATTAAAGATTCTTTCATCTTTATTTTCCAGCCATTCTGAAACACCAATACCGTTTATAGCTTTTGTATCGGTTGTATCAATCTCAACACCAATACCGATTTTGCCTTTGCTAACATATAGAGGGTTTACATCAGCTGTGTAGTAACCACTGTATGGTACTTTACCGGTTTTAAGTGTTTTCCAAGTTGTCTTGTCGCTACTTGGTGTGCCTTCATTGTCAACAGGAATGTAATATAGTGTGTAGTTAGCACCAACACTTGTTGACTCAAACATAACTTTGTTTAAATATTCATTTGTGTTATCAATATTTAGAACATTAATGTATGTTGTATCTTTTGATGCTTCATCAAGATAATCAAATTCATAAGTAGCACCAAATGTTTCTACTTGATGAATTGTATTTGATACATTGTTTTTCATATAGTCGGTAAAAGCATATGATGGACCAAATACATCAGAGAATATGTAGTAGTCTTCATAAGAAATCCAGAAGTAACCGTCAAAATCGTTGTAGTCACCCCAGCTATTTCTACATAACCATGCACCATCCTTTTTAGGTGTGTATGTTGTGCCATCAATATTTACAGTGAAACTTTCTTTGCCGATGTTATCATCCCAACCTACAACACTAATACAGTGACCATTAATGTAATTTGATGCACCCGGACAGTATGAATGGGTATCATCAGCAGAGAATTTTGAATATTCATCGTAGTGAGTAGTAACTGCACCATAATCTTTTATAGATTTTTTGATAGTGTCTTTATCCTCAGAATCAAGGTACATAATGCCTGTTACAACATTATTAATATTGTACTTTTTGTTAATATCAAAAAGACTTAGTGGGCTTGTGTATGGAAATTCATTCTCAGAAACACCACCACTCCAACTACTTAGGTAACCCATTGTAATATATGGATAGCCACCACCTCTGTAGTATTCTCTCTGCCAACCTGTACCGTCTTTTCTTGGAGTACCCCAAGCATCAACATGAGCAGCAGAATACCAAGAGTTAGAAGAATTATCTATTACACCATCTTTAATAAGTAATGTTTCAAGGCTACTTAATCCACCATAAGCCCAACAGTTTTGAGCATTGCCTTGTTGTCTGATTGGTGTTACAAGATTTAAGTCTTTTGAACTATATGATGAAGGTAAATTTTCATCAACATCAAGTGTAGTTCCTTCACCTGTAAAAGGTATTGCAATTTCACTTGAATTTTTACTTTCTAATGTGTCAACTTTTGCAGCACTAACACTAAGTCCGGTAGTAGACACAATTAACATTGCACTTGCAATAGAAACAATTTTTGCAAATTTATTCATTTTACCTGTCCTTTCGATAATATTTGCATTTAATCACATTATATCAAATACTTTTTGTACTGTAAAGAATATAATTGTTAACTTTAGGAAAAGATATTTACAGAATGTGGGGGATATTATGGAACGAAGAACAGACCTTGCTTTAGAAGCAAGAGAACTTTTTGGTGAAGATATTAAAGGTGTGAAATTTGAAGAAAGTGAAAAGGAAGATATTAAAGTTTCCAGACTGAAAATTACAAGTGATAAAGCAAGTGCAAAACTAGGTAAAGAAAAAGGAACTTATGTAACTTTAGAAATGCCACCACTTTCCGATAATTACAAAACACCTGATGAAAAGTTAGAAGTTATTGCACAGGAGATAAAGCACCTTATACCTGTAAATGGTCTGGTAATGATTGCAGGTTTAGGAAATACAGAAATAACTCCTGATGCGCTAGGTCCAAAATCAGTATCAAAGATTATAGCAACCAGACATATAAAAGGTGAAGTTGCAAAGGCAACAGGCCTTGATAAACTTAGACCGGTTGCAGTAGTTGCTACCGGTGTAACAGGAAAAACAGGTATTGAAACAGGTGAGTATCTGTATAGCTTGATTAAGAAAATAAAGCCAAATGCACTTATAGCCATTGATGCATTGGCTTCAAGACGACTTTCAAGGCTTGGCTGTACAATTCAAATTAGTGATACCGGCATTTCTCCCGGAGCAGGTGTTGGCAACAACAGAACAAAATTATCACAAGAAACTTTAGGTATTCCTGTTATAGGTATAGGTGTGCCAACAGTTGTTGATGCATCAACTTTGGCACTTGATCTGTTTGGTACGGAAGATGTGAAATTTTCGGAACAATTAAAAAGTATGGTAAATCCCAACGGCAGACAAATGGTAGTTACACCTAAAGAAATAGATTTGCTGATAAATAGAGCATCTGAACTGATTGCACTTGCTATTAATTATGCACTTCATTCTGATTTAAATTTAAGTGACCTTATGAGCCTAATGTACTAAAATGTACAAACCCATCATAGTATTAAAGAGAATATTAAAGAGGTGGTTTTATGGGCAGAAATATAAGAAAGTTAAGTTTGCTTTTTGCTTTTGTTGCTATTGTTGCAGGTATGTATTCATTATGTAATAGGGTAGGTGGCTATGTAACACCTAAGGAAAATTCGGTTGAAGTGGTTAAGAAGGTTGATAAAGTTCCCACAACAACACCTACTACTGTCTTAACTACTGTACCTACTACAAAAACAAAGGTAAATAAAACAAATAAAGAAACTGTCCCTACCACCTCATCAGGAAAAAATTATCCTGTCATAGAAAAACAGTTTGGTGAGGATGGTATTACATATGACAATTTTTGTGTAAAAAATTATACTGACTTTTCTCTTGATATTGCCACAGAATTAAAGAGAGGTTTGCCGTTTAAAATAGAAAAGAACCACCAAGTCCAAGTATTGATTTTCCATACTCATACTTGTGAAAGTTATCTAAAAAGTGATACCGGTTATTATCCAAGTGACTATTATCCAAGAACAACTAATAATAAAGAAAATGTTACAGCAGTAGGTGACGAAATAGAAAAGCAACTGAAAAAAGCCGGTATTGGTGTTATCCATGACAAAACAAAGCATGACTATCCATCATATAACGGTGGGTATGATAGAAGTTACCAAACTATTCAAAAGTATATGGAAAAGTATAAGGGCATTAAGGTTGTACTAGATATACATAGAGATGCTATTGGTGATGATACATCAGGCAAAGTTAAACCTACTTTTAAATATAAAGGGAAGAAAGCCTCACAAATTATGATTATGACAGGTTATCAGTATGAGGGTGGAGGGGACTTTCCGTTTTGGAGAGATAACCTTGACTTTGCTATAAAACTTCAACAAACTGCAGAAACAATGTATCCCGGATTAACCAGACCACTTAACTTTGGAGAATATACTTATAACCTAAATGTGTGCAACGGTTCTTTGCTAATTGAATTTGGTACAGATGTAAATACTATTGATGAAGTAAAGCGTTCCGGAAAGATGGTGGGAAAGGCTCTAGCAAAAGTATTGCAAAATAATTGAAATGTGATATAATTACCTTATCAATGATTATTGAAGGTAATAATAATGAAATTAATTAATATAAAGAAATTTTCAATTGTTCTAGCTATTGCAACTTTGTTTTGTGTAATGTCATTTACAACTGCTTTTGCTGAAGATGTTGTAACTGAACCGGTAACAGAGCCTGTAGCTACAGAACCTGTAACACAAGAACCGGTAACAGAACCTGTTACTCAAGAACCTGTAACTGAACCGGTAACTCAAGAGCCGGTTACTGAGCCTGTGACAGAGCCTGAAACAGAACCGGAAACAGAGCCTGAAACCAAACCTGCTACAGAACCAGAAACAGAGCCTGAAACTGAACCTGTAACAGAAAACTATACTGAACCAACTTATGATGTAAATAAATTACCAACATTAGTTGACTCAACTCAGGTAGCAGAAGAATTACCTACTGCTATTGGTGCTGATGAAGATGGTGGTGTTAGCTTTGTTGGTGGTGTAGTTTGTTGGATTGCAGTTATTATTTCTGCTTGTGTAATTATTGCATTTTTACTTTCTACTAAGGTAAAAGGTAAAAATATGGGCAAATTCAAGAGATACCAATAATTAAGTAAGGATATAATATGAAAATCGGAAATATTGAAATAAAAAATTCTGCTGCTCTTGCCCCAATGGCAGGGGTGGCAGATTGTGCATTTAGAGAACTGTGTGCATCCTACGGTGCTGCTTATACCGTAACAGAAATGGTAAGCTCAAAGGGAATACATTATAATAGTAAAAAGTCTGCCGAACTAATGGAACTAACCGATAAAGAAAGACCATCCGGTATTCAAATCTTCGGAAATGAACCAAAGACTATGGCTGATGCTGCAGTATTTGCAATGCAGTTTAAACCGGACTTTATTGATATAAATATGGGTTGTCCTGCTCCAAAGATAAGTGGCAACGGTGCAGGGGCTTCACTTATGAAAACACCTAAACTTTGTGGTGAAATAGTTAAGGAAGTTGTGTCGGCAGTTGATATTCCCGTAACTGTAAAGATGAGAAAAGGGTGGGATGATGACTCGATAAATTGTCTTGAAGTTGCAACTATTGTGGAAGAAAACGGTGCTTCAGCAGTAGCACTTCACGGTAGGACAAGACAACAGTACTACAAGCCACCTGTTGATTGGGATATTATTAAGGAAGTGAAAAGTCACCTAACAATTCCTGTAATAGGTAACGGTGATGTTAATTCTGCCGAAAAGGCTAAGAAACTTTATGAACATACCGGTTGTGATATGATTATGGTTGGCAGAGGTGCTTTGGGTAATCCTTGGCTATTTGATGAAATTAATCAGTATCTAAAGACAGGAAAAATTCCACCTAAGCCAACACCGGAAGAAAAACTTTCGGTAATGGTTAAGCAGATTGAAAGAATGTGTGAACTAAAAGGTGAGTACCTTGGTATTCGTCAAAGCAGAAAGCATATTGTGTGGTATCTAAAAGGCTTTAGAGGTGCAGCATCCCTAAGAAATGAAGCCGGTCATACCTCGTCACTTGAAGAATTATATGCTTTGGTACAAAAAGTTTTGGATATGCACATTAATAGTTGAAATATAAGGAATTTTCCTATATAATAAATAGTAAATAAAAGGAATGGGAGATAATTAAAATGGAAAAAGTAAATTCTATTGATTTTGTAAATATGTACGACCCTGAAGTTGGTTCAGCAATGGCTGAAGAACAGGCTCGTCAGAAGAGAAACCTTGAACTTATCGCATCAGAAAACATTGTTTCACCTGCAGTTATGGCTGCTATGGGTAGCTTACTAACTAATAAGTATGCTGAAGGTTATCCCGGTAAGCGTTATTATGGTGGTTGCTATGCAGTAGATAAGGTTGAAGAAATTGCCAGAAAGAGGGCTTGTGAGCTATTTGGTGCAGAACACGCTAATGTACAGCCTCACTCAGGTGCTCAGGCTAATATGGCAGTTTACTTTGCAATGCTAACACCGGGTGATACAGTTATGGGTATGAACCTTAACGAAGGTGGTCACTTAACTCACGGTTCACCTGTTAATATGAGTGGTAAGTACTTTAACTTTGTACCTTATGGTGTTGACAGTGAAACTCACCGTATTGACTATGATAAGGTCCTTGAAATTGCAAAAGAATGTAAGCCAAAGATGATTGTTGCCGGTGCGTCAGCTTACCCAAGAATTATCGACTTTGCAAAGTTTAGAGAAATCGCTGATGAAGTTGGTGCTTTGTTAATGGTTGATATGGCTCATATTGCCGGTTTAGTAGCAGCAGGTGTTCATCCAAACCCAGTTCCATATTGTGACTTCGTTACAACAACAACTCATAAGACACTTCGTGGACCTAGAGGTGGTATGATTCTTTGTAAAGAAAAGTATGCTAAGGCAATTGACAAGGCTATTTTCCCAGGTACTCAGGGTGGTCCACTAATGCACATTATTGCTGCAAAGGCAGTTTGTCTTGGTGAAGCTCTAAAGCCTGAATTTAAGGAATACGGTAAGCAGATTGTTAAGAACTGTAAGGCTCTTGCAGATGGTCTTGTTAAGAGAGGCTGTAAGCTTGTTTCAGGTGGTACAGACAACCATGTTCTACTTATGGATTTAAGAGATACAGGTGTTACAGGTAAGGAACTTGAAGCAAGACTTGATGACTGTTATATTACAGTTAACAAGAATACAATTCCAAATGAACCACTAAGTCCATTTGTTACAAGTGGTGTTCGTATTGGTACAGCAGCAGTTACAACTCGTGGCCTCAAGGAAGAAGATTGTGACAAGATTGCTGAATATATTACTTTAGTTCTAAATGACTATGAAGGCAACAAGGATAAGGTTAGAGCAGGTGTTGAAGAAATCTGCAAGAAGTATCCTCTATATGAAGACTGATTTGGAATATTTAGATTTGGAGTATTTAACAAAATAAATATTACAAAATATCAATAGGGTGTCTTTGTGACACCCTATTATTTTAGTTAACAACGGTTGAATATATTAAAAATACGAAAGGAGGAAATTATGCAACCTTTAGCAGATAGACTTAGACCCTTGACCCTTGATGATATTGTAGGTCAAAAACATATTTTAGGTGAAGGAAAGCCTTTGCGTAAAATTATTGAAAGTAACAAAATTCCTAATCTGATTTTTTATGGCCCATCAGGAGTTGGCAAAACTACTTTAGCTACATATATAGCAAGAAAAACTAATATGACTTTCAAAAAGTTAAACGGTACAACTGCCTCAACTTCTGACTTGAAAGATATTTTTAAGGAACTTGATGGTTTTGCCGGACTAAACGGTGTTTTGCTTTATCTTGATGAAATTCAGTATTTTAATAAGAAACAACAACAAACACTACTTGAATATATTGAAAACGGTAAAATCACTTTAATTGCATCTACAACAGAAAATCCCTATTTCTATGTATATAATGCAATTTTAAGTCGTAGTACAGTTTTTGAATTTAAACCTGTTCCATATGAAGAAGTAGAAAAAGCAGTACGAAGAGCGTTTTCTATTTTAGCAGATGAAAATGGTATTTCTGTTGAAATTAATGATAAAACAGTTAAGACAATTTCCGTTGCTTGTGGTGGCGATGTAAGAAAGGCTATGAATAGTGCAGAACTTTCTTTCTTAGCAACAGATACTGTCGATGGAATAAAGAATATTAAAGAAGAAACTGTAAAAGATTTAACCCAAAGAAGTGCTATGAGGTACGATAGGGAAGGTGATGAGCATTATGACATTTTGTCAGCTTATCAAAAGAGTATGCGTGGCAGTGATGCAAATGCAGCCTTGCACTATTTGGCAAGACTTTTGATTGTAGGTGACTTGATTTCTGCTTGTAGAAGACTTATGGTGTGTGCTTGTGAAGATGTAGGACTTGCTTACCCAAACCTTATACCTATAGTAAAGAGTTGTGTTGATATTGCAATGTCAGTAGGATTGCCTGAGGCTAGAATTCCTTTAGCCGATGCAGTTATTATGGTGTGTAATGCTCCAAAATCAAATTCCGGAGAAATGGCAATAGACAAGGCTATGTCTGATATAAAGGCAGGTAATGTTGGCAGTATTCCAAGACAACTTCAAAACACTCACTATGATGGTGAAGATAATAAAAACAAAGGACAACACTACCTTTATCCACATGATTATAAAAATCATTATGTAAATCAACAGTACTTACCGGATATTTTGAAAGACAGACAATATTATACTTATGGTGACAATAAAAATGAACAGGCTTTTAGGGCATATTGGGAGAAAGTAAAAAACTCCTAGTTCATAATTTCCTAAAATACTGTTACATGTATTTAAAGGGCTATTAATATTTAGTTCATAACTTGGTACATATAAACAAGTTATTGTATAAAAGATTGTATATAATTAATTTTTTTTATTCTTTTACAGAATAAAAACCCTTGAGCTTTTTTGATATAATTTAACCGTAAGAAAATATTTTACTTTTAGGAGGCAAAACAATGAAAACATTATGCAAAAAGTCCTTTGGTGTTTTCTTAGCAGTACTTATGCTTTTAAGTGCTGTAGGTGTTGGCAGTTATTCTGTATTTGCTGCTAATACTAACACAGAAAAATCAGGGGCAACCTCTGCAAGCGGTGACACAGTGTATTTCCAAAACACTGGTAATTGGTCAAAGGTTAACGCTTACATGTGGTATGAAGGTAAAAGCAATGCAAACAACAAAGCTTGGCCTGGTGAAGCTATGACTGATGAGGGTGATGGCGTATGGTCTTATGACATTAAAGGCGAATACGACCACATTATCTTCAATAACGGTAGCTCACAGACAGGTGACATTACTTATCCCGGAAATAGTATGATTTACAAAGACGGTAAGTGGGAAGTATATGATACAAGTCCACTAAGAATTACTTCTTTTGAATCAGACACTAAGTCACCTGCTTACATTGGCAGTGCTATTGCACTAACAACTACAACAAAGACAGAAACTACTGGCGTACAGTATCAGTACTCAGTAAACAGTCAAGTTATCAGAAGTTATTCTGCTGACAATTCTTGTGTTTGGAATCCGGTTGCTTCCGGTGACTACACTGTAAGAGTTGATGTTAAGGATAATGCCGGTAACCAAAACTTTAGAGAAATGTCTTTCACAATCAAAGACCCTTCTCAGGAACAAAAGCCTGTATTCCTATCTTCTAACCCTCTTACAGGTAACCAGATTAAGACAGGTACAGCTACTAACCTTTCTGTAAACGCAGCCGGTGGTAACACAGGTACAAAGCTTCTTTTCTACAAATATGTAGTTAAAGATCCTTCAGGTGAACAGGTTAACACAGCTTATTACACACTAAACAAGAATTATTCATTTACAGCAATTAAGTCCGGTACTTATACAGTTGATGTATCTGTTCAGGGTAGTGATAACCAGACAATCACTCAGCAGTTAAAGTTTGTATCAACTCAGAACCCAACAGACCCAACAGTTCCTACTGAACCAACTGTAACAACTCCATCCAAGACAGAACCAACTGTAACAACTCCATCTAAGACAGACCCAACAGTAACAACTCCAACTACTGCTACTGAACCATCAACTCCGGATCCAAGTAAGATCCTTGGTGATGTTAATGGTGATGGTGTTCTAAATGTTAGAGACTCTGCTCTAATTCAGAAGAAACACACAGGTATGGTTGTTAATTCATATGATGAAACAGTTTCTGACTTTAACAAAGATGGTAAAATGAATGTTAAGGATGCTGTAGCTATCCAAAAATTCCTTGCTAAAGCAAATTAAAAAGAGGTATAGTAGATTATGACCAAAATTAAAAAAATCATTGCACTCTTGATGGTCATTGCAGTTTCAGCATCTATTATGGTTGTAGGCACAGTTGGTGTATCTGCTAAGGATACAAGCGTTAAGAAAACTGCTGCTTCAAGCGAAACTACAGAAGCTGGAATAACAGTACACTATAAGAGTGAAGGCGTAACTCCATATGTATATTATTGGAACTCACTTCCAAATAATATCAAAACAGAATATCCTGGTGAACAGATGACTGCTGACAAGGATAATTGGTATACAACAACATTTAAAGATGTTACAAAGATTAACCTAATGTTCACAGATAAAGACGGTAAGCAACTTACAAAGGAACTTACTCGTAAGACAGGTGAATGGTGGTTCTATAACAATATTTGGTGGAGCTCAAACCCTGATGAGTTTGACCCTGCTTCATCTGTTGATTTCCGTGAAGAGTCAATTTACTTTGTAGTTACAACAAGATTCTACAATGGTGATAAGTCAAATGATGTTCACTGTTGGGATGACAATGTATATAATAACCCTGACTCAGACCCTGCATGGAGAGGCGACTTTAAGGGTCTTGCTGAAAAGTTAGACTACATTAAAGCTCTTGGTTTCTCAGCAATTTGGATTACTCCTATTGTTGAAAACGGTTCAGGCTATGACTACCATGGCTACCATGCTATGGATTTCTCAAAGGTTGATGCAAGATATGAAAGTGATGACTTCACTTATCAGGATCTAATTCAGGCAGCTCATATGAAGGGCATGAAGATTGTACAGGACGTTGTATGGCAGCATACAGGTAACTTCGGTGAAGGTACACTTTGTAAGCTATTCGATAAGGATACTTCAAAGGATTTAGGCAGTATCGAAGATTCTATGATTCCTACTCAGCAACTTCTAGACCAAGCCGGTGTTAGCACAGCAGAAGAATACTGGAACTTAACACCTGCAAAACAGCATGATGCTAGAATTAACCTAATGAAGAATAACTCAATTCAGGATAGTAACTCAACAGGTGTTCACCCTTCAACAAAGGACTATTCTGATATTAAGTTATCAAAATCTAAAATTTACAATCCTAACAACTATTATCATACATCTTACTTTAGAAACCTTAACTGGGATGACTGGTCATGTAAATACGGTCAGATTGCCGGTGACTGTGTTGACTTAAATACAGAAAATCCAGCAGTTGCTGAATATATCAACCAGGCTTACAGTAAGTATATGGCTATGGGTGTTGATGCATTCCGTGTTGATACTGTTAGACATATTCCAAGATTAACTCTAAATATGATGTATAACAAGCAGATGATGGCAAATGCAGCTAAGTACGGTAATCCTAACTTCTATATGTTCGGTGAAATCTGTACTCGTTACGGTCAGATTTGGTACCGTGGTCATGCTCAGGAATCATCAATGTTCTATACATGGGATGAATCTGATCCTAAGTGGGCTAAAGAATGGTCTAGTGGCTCAGATGCTGAATCTATCAACAATAATATGAACCTAACATTTGACCACTACGACGAGTATGATGATACATCAATTCAGCCAACATCTGACAATGCATTCTTAAAGGGTATTAGCTACCATACACCTGATAAAAGTAAGGCTTCAGGTATGAATGCAATTGACTTTACAATGCATTATAACTTTAATACAGCAGGTAATGCTTATGGCCTAGCTAAGCAAGAAGATCCATACTTTAATGATGCAACTTGGAATGTTGTTTATGTTGATTCACATGACTACGCTCCTGGTCCTAACGATAGCGTTAGATTTAACGGTGGTACTTCTACTTGGGCTGAAAACTTAGACTTGATGTTCACATTCCGTGGTATTCCTTGTATTTACTATGGTTCAGAAATTGAATTTAAGAAGGGCATTATGATTGATGGTGGTGCTAACAAGACTCCTCTTGAAGGCACAGGTCGTGCTTACTTCGGTGACAACGTTGAAGGTGATGTTAAGACAACAGACTTTGGTGATTATACAGCTTCAGGTGCTGCTTCAGAATCTCTAAGTTATCCTCTAGCAAAGCATATCACAAAGCTTAACAAGATTCGTCGTGCTGTTCCTGCTCTTCAGAAGGGTCAGTACACAGTAGATAGCAACTATGTAAGTGGTGATATGGCTTATATCAGAAGATATACAAGCGATGACACAGATTCACTTGCTCTAGTTACAATCTCAAGTGCTGCAACATTCAATAACGTTCCTAACGGTACATATATTGATGCAGTTACAGGTGACAAGAAGGTTGTTACAAATGGTACACTTTTAGTTCCAGCACCTGGTAAGTCAAATATGAGAGTTTATGTATGTTGTGCAAAGGGCTTCACAGGTATTGATGGAGCTATTGGCGAAACAGGTTTAACATATCTAAAGTAATTTAGAATAATCAACTCCTTTTTGAGGGCATCTCTTTTTGAGATGTCCTCGATTTTTTATTTTATTTCTATTTACAATAATTACTCAGTTGTATATATAGTGTATTTTATGATTGGTTAAGCAATAATTGACAAAATAGTCTGATGGTGATATAGTAATAATTGGAAAGTGAACATAATTGTTGCAAATTAGGGGAGAAGTAGAATGAATCAAAGGGTACAAGAATTTATTAATCAACAGAAAATACAAGCCGAATACAATAAGAATATGGAAAAAGCAAAAGTTCTGAATGATTTGGGACTTTATGATAAAGAATATTCTGAAAATCCTGCTTGGAGTGAAGAATATCCTGAATATGAATATGACCAAGAAACTAAGGAAGGCAGATATTTTAAGAAAATTCCAATCAATGTTACCGATGAGGAATATGAGGAAATTTTAAAGTATTGCAAACAAAGTGATAACACAACACCTGTTAATAAGGAAAATAAAGTAGCAAAGGTGTTAACCGGTATTGCATATGCAATTTTTATTATTGGTGCAATTCTTGGTTTTGCTATGGGCTATACTAAAGATATTCTTGATGATACATATTCTTTCAGTTTTGCAATTGCCATTGCATGGTGGGGTGTAAGCTTTATTGGTGGTATGTTTATGCTTGGCTTCGCCGAAATTATCAAACTACTTAATGCTATAAAAAATAAATAATTTAAATTTATTGGTGTTTCAATCTTTTGTTGAAACACCATTTTTATATTATATTTTATTGTGCTTATATATTGAATATGGTAAAATAAATATATAGTTAATTTCCAATTTAGAAGGTGATTAGGGTGGATGAAATAGAGAAGATTACTAAAGCTAAAATGTATATTGAAAAACTAGCAAATGGTGAGAATCCTATAAATAATCAGAAAGTTGCAGACAATGATGTAGTTAATAATATTGAGGTTACAAGATGTCTATTTTATGTGGCAAATATACTAGGTGATATTGTTAGAAATAAAGGAAAATTCCAATTAGATATGCCTGATAAAGTTCCTTTTACAGTATCACAAGAGCAGTTAGATAAATTTGAATTTTCTGAAACACCGATTACTATTTCAGAAATTTGCAAAAGATTAAATTCTCTTGTTGATTCAAATTATGTAATGCAATTGAAACTTAATTGCATTACCGAATGGCTTGTAAGTATTGAGATTTTGTACAATGATATAAGTAGTAGTGGAAAGAAAAGAAAATTACCCACTGAAAATGGTATTAACATGGGCATAATTAGGGAACAAAGAATAAGTCAATATGGACCTTATGAGGCTGTGCTATATAATTTAAATGCACAACACTTTATTGTTGATAACCTTGATGCTATTATCAAGTATAAAAATATCTCTAAATAAAAAATTAGCAGAAATAAATTTACAAATATTATGAAAATCTAGGGAATTTCTTTCTATAAAATATTGAAAGATACTGTTGTCTATGTTATAATATTTCATTATGGGTCATAGTATGCCCAAAACATTTCTGGAAAGGAAAGTAGAAATGGTTAGAGAAAATATTTATCGCACAGTTACTTGTGGCGAATTAAGAGAAAGTAATATAGGAGATACTGTCCGTGTAGCAGGTTGGGTAGAAAATATCCGTGACCACGGTGGTGTTATGTTCCTTGATATTCGTGATCACTACGGTGTTCTTCAGGTTGTTGTTCATAATGACGAAATCCTAAAAGATATTAACAGAGAATGTACTGTTACTCTTTCAGGTAAAGTTGTTAAGAGAGATGAAGATACAATCAATAAGAAGATTGCAACAGGTTATGTTGAAGTACACACAGAGGACATTAAGGTTCTTGGTAAGTGTAAGAATAACCTACCTTTTGAAGTTATGACTTCAACAAATACTTCTGAAGATGTAAGACTAAAGTACAGATTCCTAGACCTTAGAAACCCTAAGGTTCATAACAACATTGTACTAAGAAGTCAGATTATCAGCTACCTAAGAAGTAAAATGAATGACATGGGATTTTTGGAAATGCAAACTCCAATCCTTTCAACATCTTCTCCTGAAGGTGCAAGAGACTATCTAATCCCATCAAGAAAGCACAAGGGTAAGTTCTATGCTCTACCTCAAGCTCCACAGATTTTTAAGCAGTTACTAATGGTTTCAGGTTTTGATAAGTACTTTCAGATTGCACCTTGCTTTAGAGATGAAGATGCAAGAGCAGACCGTTCTCCGGGTGAATTCTATCAGCTTGACTTTGAAATGGCTTTTGCTACTCAGGAAGATGTTTTTGCAGTTGCTGAAGAAGTTCTTTATGATACATTTAAGAAGTTCAGCGATAAGGAAGTTAGCAAACCACCATTTAAGAGAATTCCTTATAAGGAATCAATGCTAAAGTATGGTTCAGATAAGCCTGACCTAAGAAATCCACTACTTATTGTAGAAATTTCTGATATGTTTGAAGAAACTGATTTTGCTCCATTCCGTAAAAAGACAGTTCGTTCTATCAATGTTCCTGACTGTGCAAAGCAGAGCAAAAAGTGGTTCAAGAGAATGGAAGAATTTGCTCTTTCAATCGGTATGAAGGGCTTAGGCTATGTTAAGGTTAATGATGATTTAACATTTGACGGTCCTATTGATAAGTTCCTAAAGCCGGGTGACAGAGAAGAACTAATTAAGAGAAACGGTAGTAAAGCCGGAGATGTTATTTACTTTATAGCTGATACTCCTGATCAGGCTCCTGTTCTTGCAGGTCAAATTCGTACAGAAGTTGCAAACAGACTGGACTTAATCGACAAGAGTAAGTTTGAAATGTGCTTTATTGTTGACTTCCCAATGTTTGAATATGACGAAAACGGTCACCTAGCATTTACTCATAACCCATTCTCAATGCCACAGGGTGGTATGGATGCACTACAGAATCAAGACCCAACAGAAATTCTTGCTTATCAGTATGATATTGTTTGTAACGGTGTTGAACTTTCTTCCGGTGCAGTTCGTAACCATGACCTAGATATTATGGTTAAGGCATTTGATATGGCAGGTTACAGCGAAGATGACCTAAAGTCAAAGTTCAGCTCACTATACAATGCATTCCAGTACGGTGCTCCACCACATGCAGGTATGGCTCCGGGTGTTGACAGAATGATTATGCTACTAACAGAAGAAGAAAATATCCGTGAAGTTATTGCATTCCCTATGAATAGCAATGCTCAGGATTTACTACTTGGTAGCCCGGGTGAAGTTACTGAACAACAGTTAAGAGAAGTTCATATTAAGTTAAGATAAATTAGAGGGTGACAAGATGATTACCAGAGAAGATGTAGAAAACATTGCTCTACTTTCAAAGCTATTTGTTCCTGAGGAAGAAATGGACAGCCTTACAGAGTCAATGCAAGAGATTGTTTCTTTTGCTGATACAATCAACAATGCTGACACTGAGGGTGTAGAGTTTGACAATATTAATAACCTTTCCAATGTTTTTCGTGAAGATGTGGTAAAGCCATCTTTGCCAACAGAGGAAATTCTAAAGAATGCTCCTGAACAAGGGGAAGACCACTTCCTTGTAAGAAATCACGCTTAAGTTTTGGAGGAAAATATGGGATATATTGAAAAGATACAGTCTATGCTCCAAAACGGAGAGATTAGCTGTGTTGAACTTACAGAAAAGTATTTACAAGCTATTGAGGAGGCTAACGGTGAACTTAACGCTTATGTTACAGTTACACCGGAAGTTGCCCTTGAACAAGCAAAACAAGTTGATGAAAAAATCAAGAGAGGTGAAAAGCTACTTCCTCTTGAGGGCGTTCCAATGACACTAAAGGATAACATTTCTACAAATGGTATCGAAACAACTTGTTGCAGTAAAATTTTAAAAGGCTATAAGCCAATTTATGATGCAAAAGTTTGGGAAATCCTAAAAAAGAATAATGCAATCCTACTTGGTAAAACAAATATGGATGAATTCGCTATGGGTTCTTCTTGCGAAACTTCTTGCTTTGGTGGTGCAACAAACCCATTTAATACCGACCATGTAGCCGGTGGCTCATCAGGTGGTGTTGCATCAGCAGTTGGTGGTGATATTGCTGCCTTTGGTTTAGGTTCAGATACAGGTGGTAGTATTCGTCAGCCTGCATCATTCTGTGGTATTGTTGGTCTAAAGCCAACATATGGTGCAGTTTCAAGATATGGTCTTGTTGCTTATGCAAGTAGCCTTGACCAGATTGGACCTATCACAAAAACAGTAGAAGATGCATCTCTTGTTTATGATGTTATTTCTGAATATGATGAGAACGACTCTACTTGTGAAGGCAGACAAGGTGAACCAACTTATGATACTCTTAACAATGATATTAAGGGTATGAAGATTGGTATTGCCAGAGAATACCTGGAGGGTGTTCGTGAAGATGTTAAAGAAGCTGTGCTAGAGGCTGCTAAGAAGTATGAAGAAATGGGTGCTGAAATTGTTTACTTCGATTTACCTGCACTAAAGTTTGCACTTCCTGTTTATTATATTCTAGCTTGTGCTGAAGCATCTTCAAACTTAGGTAGATATGACGGTATCCGTTATGGTTACAAGACAGAACATTATGAGGGTATCCATGATATGATTTGCAAAACCAGAAGTGAAGGCTTTGGTGAAGAAGTTAAGAGAAGAATTCTTCTTGGTACTTATGTACTTTCTGCCGGTTATTATGATGCTTATTACAAGAAAGCTCAGAACCTAAGAGGTACTATCATTAAGGCTTTTGATGATGCATTTAAGAATGTTGATGTTATTCTTGCACCAACAGTTCCTATGACTGCATTTAAGTCAGGTGAAGCTACTTCTGATCCTGTTGAAACATATTTAACAGATATTTGTACAGTACCTATCAATATTGCAGGACTTCCATCAGTTTCTGTTCCTTGTGGTTTCAACAAAAAGGGTATGCCAATCGGTATGCAGATTATCGGTGACAAATTTAAGGAAGGCAAAATCCTTAATGTTGCATATAAATATGAACAGGCTTGTCCTGAAAACTTTAAAGATACAAAGTGGGGTGTTAAGCTATGAAATATGAATTAGTAGCAGGTTTTGAAACCCACATTGAACTTGCAACAGATACTAAGATTTTCTGTTCTTGTTCAACTGCTTTTGGTGGTGCTCCTAATAGCCATTGTTGTCCTGTTTGTATTGGACTTCCCGGTACACTTCCTAAGCTAAACAAAAAGGTTGTTGAATATGGTATCAAGGCTGGTCTTGCTACACATGGTAAGATTGCCAACATTTCAAAAATGGATAGAAAGAACTACTGCTATCCTGACCTTTCAAAAGCATATCAGATTAGTCAGCTATATGCTCCACTAACTATTGGTGGTTATGTTGAACTTTCAAGTGGCAAGAAAATTAGACTTCATCATATTCATATTGAAGAAGATGCCGGTAAACTTATCCATAGCCATGGTGACACATATGTTGACTATAACAGAGGTGGCGTTCCACTTATTGAAATTGTTTCTGAACCGGACATTCGCTCTATTGATGAAGCAAGAGAATATGTAGAAAAGCTACAACAGGTTATGCGTTACATTGGTATTTCTGACTGTCGTATGCAGGAAGGTTCAATGCGTTGTGATGTTAATATTTCTGTTAGACCTGAGGGTAGCGAAAAGCTGGGTACTCGTACAGAAATTAAGAATATGAACTCTATCAGCAACATTATGAAGGCTATGGAGTATGAATACGAAAGACAAGTTGATTTAATTGAAAATGGTGGAAAGGTAGTACAGGAAACATTAAGATATGATGATGCTACCAACACAACATCTTCTATGAGAAGTAAAGAAGATGCTCATGACTACCGTTACTTTAGAGATCCTGACCTTGTTACAATCTGTGTTTCTGATGAAGAAGTAGAAGAAATCAAGAGTACACTTCCTGAATTACCAACAGAAAAGTACAAGAGATATGTGGGTGAATATGGTGTTCCTGAAAAGGATGCTCAACTTCTAACTAAATATAGAAATATTTCTGAATATTTTGACAAAGCTATTACTGACCTTAAAAAGCCAAAGACTGCAAGTAACTTTATTATTGGTCAGATGTTCCGTATTCTACAGACAGAAGAGGACAAAGAAGCATTTGATGTTAAGACTACACCTGAACAACTTAACGAACTATGTAAGTTAATTGAGGGTGGTAAGGTTCAGAACAACCTTGCTAAGTCAACACTTGACAAGATGCTTGAAAGTGGTGAGCCTTGTACAGAATATATCAGTGAAGAAGATATGGCAGGTCTTGATGATAGTTTTGTTGATGACCTTTGCCGTCAGGCTATTGAGGCAAACCCTAAGGCTGTTGAACAGTATAAGCAGGGTAAAGAAAAGGCAATTATGGCTTGTATGGGTTATGTAATGAAGAACAGTAAGGGCAAAGCAAATGCTCAGGATGTTCTGGAAAAAATCAAGTCAATGATTAGCTAATTCTAGGTGATATTAATGAAAAAAATATTGTCACTTTTTGCATTGGCATTGTGCGTAGCAGTTGTATTTTGTGGTTGTGACAGCAAGGACAATAAAAGTTCCGACAGTAACAACAGTAGTAAAATTGTAACTACAACAACATTGCCTAGCAAAAAATCTTTGTCAGCTGATGAGTTTAAGTCAGCACTTGAAAATGTTTCTTCCCTTAATTTTAAGATGGAAATTGTGACTGATGAGAATAAACTGAAAATCTTCCCTTATGATGGCTTAAAGTCAGCAGTAAAGGTAAATGTAAACGATAGTGATGTTGCTATATATTATGTTTTTGATACTGATAAAAATGCCAAAAAAGTTATCGAAGATGCTCGTTCAATGAACTACTCTAAGTTTGATGAAGAAAAAGGCAGTAACTACGATAAATTGTGGCAGAATTCAGCAGTTGTAGAACAAGTGGATAACACTTTACTTACAATTGCAGATACTGACCAAAATGTTACTAGCCAAATTATCAATGCAACTAAATATTGATTTTAAGTTTAAGCCTTCCTTTTGGAAGGCTTTTTCCTTTGTTCTAAATGATTTTAATACTTGAAAAGTGTTATATATAGAAGAGCATAAAGAGTGTTACTGTTGTTTCATCTGAGTCTTTCTATAAGTGTAACAAGCTGAGAGTTGTCTTTTATGATGGTTCTAAGAAGCAATGGGCTAAGGTAGATAAATCTACTGAAACTAACTTATTAAAGGTTACAGTGGCTTATAACGGTGCTAAATTAGCAGTAGGATTAAATTCTAAGTCACTTACAGTTAAGAAAGGCAAAACTGTTCAGCTTAAGGGTTATGCTTACTATAAGAATGGAAAAGTTAGTAACAATGTAAAGTACAAAACTTCAAATTCAAAGGTTGCTACTATTAATAGTAATGACAAAGTAACCGGAAAGAAAAAAGGTACTTGCTATGTTACAGTTAGTGCAAAGAGCAATAGCAAGGTCTATACAAAGTGTAAAGTTGTAGTAAAATAGATCCACTTGTAAATTAAAACTATTTATTTTATAACTAAATAGAAGAGAGGCAACCACATATTTTTAGGTGGTTACAGTTTATATATAACATTTATAAAGGAGATTGCTATGACAAATTTCGATGATTTTTTAAATGAACAGCTGAAAGATGAAGAAGTAAAGAGAGAATACGATGCATTAGATGAAGAATTTAAAAAAGTTCAAGAAGAAATTGATAGTAGAAAACAGTCAAAATCTCATTCTGAAAATTAATGAAGAAAATTGTTATTTTAATTTATTAAGTGATGATTTAGATTTAATATAGTTAATATTTTAATTAGATAGAGTAGGCTATGCTTTAATAAAATATTGTGAGAAATATT
>ERZ1031449.24-NODE-24-length-35034-cov-7.292690_pt1 | contig 35034 bp, 27 predicted proteins | sample MGYA00516705_ERZ1031449 | MGnify/ENA primary metagenome ERZ1031449 (study PRJEB33719, sample SAMN04261152) | wastewater metagenome | biome: rural village; feature: human; material: feces | host: Homo sapiens | place: El Salvador | collected 2013-01-14 ... | reverse complement strand
AAAAAAAGTGGACAAAAACAACATCATCGGTTTTGTGCTTATAGCCGCCGTACTAATTGGATTTGGCATCTGGAGCCAGCCTTCTGCCGAGCAGATTGCGGCACAACAGAAGCAGGACTCAATCGAGAACGTGGCACGAGCAAAGGCCGAAAATGCTGCAAAACTGGCAGCACAGCAGAAGACTGCACAGGCTAAGGCAGCTGTCGAGGCCGACACTACAGCTCTGTTTTACGCTGCTCTGCAGGGCAACGCTACCGACGTCGTACTGAAGAACAAGAGCGTGGAACTGACCGTCAGCACCAAGGGCGGCGTAGTGTCGAAGGCTGTTATCAAGAATTTTGAGGACCGTAACGGCAACAAGGACGTCACTCTCTTCGACAGCAAGACACAGAGCCTCAACTTCGCTCTGGCTGCTAAGGAGGTGAACATCAACACTGCCGACCTCTACTTCACACCGTCAAACCAGACCGACTCTACAGTGACTATGACCGCTGTGGCTGGTGCCGGCAAGTCGCTCGTCATCGACTATGTGCTGGGCAAGGACTATATGCTGCACACTAAGGTGCAGGCAATAGGACTGGCTGGCGCTTTCGCTCCGTCGACTACACAGATGGACGTGCAGTGGAAGGACATGGCTCGTCAGCAGGAGCGCGGATTCACATTCGAGAACCGCTACGCTACTCTGACCTATCATGAGGCAGAGGGTGGCACCGACTACCTGTCGGAAGGCAAGAAGATTGAGAACGAGACCATCGAGAAGAAGATTGACTGGGTGGCTTTCAAGAACCAGTTCTTCTCGGCTGTGATGATTGCCAAGAACGACTTCGCCGAAAACTCGCAGATGACGAGCATCCCACAGGAGAAGGGCTCGGGCTATCTGAAGCAGTATGAGGCTAAGATGAAGACATTCTTCGACCCAAGCGGTAAGACTCCGTCGGAGTTTGACTTCTACTATGGTCCGAACGACTTCCGTCTGCTGAAGCGTGTTGAAAAGGAGTGCGCATTCGACAAGGATCTCGACATGCAGCGCCTCGTCTACCTCGGTTGGCCACTCTTCCGCATCATCAACCGATGGTTCACTATCTACGTGTTCGACTTCCTCACCGGACTGAACATCAACATGGGTATCGTGCTGATTCTCATCACATTGCTCCTGAAGTTCATCACCTATCCTATGGTGAAGAAGAGCTATATGTCGTCGGCAAAGATGCGCGTGCTGAAGCCTAAATTGGAGGAGGCAACCAAGCATCTCAACAAGCCTGAGGACCAGATGCAGAAGCAGCAAGCCATGATGACCGAATATGCCAAGTATGGCGTGTCGCCGCTTTCGGGCTGTCTGCCTATGCTCATACAGATGCCTATCTGGATTGCAATGTTCAACTTCGTGCCTAACGCCATTCAGCTGCGTGGCGAGAGCTTCCTATGGATTAAGGACCTCTCGACCTACGACCCCATCATCGAGTGGAACACCAATCTGTGGCTCATCGGCGACCACCTCTCGCTGACATGTATACTCTTCTGCGTTGCCAACATCCTCTACTCGCTGATGACAATGCGCCAGCAGCGCGACCAGATGGTGGGCCAGCAGGCTGAGCAGATGAAGATGATGCAGTGGATGATGTTCCTCATGCCGCTGATGTTCTTCTTCATGTTCAACGACTACTCTGCCGGACTGAACTTCTACTACTTCATCTCGCTGTTCTTCAGCGCTGCCATCATGTGGATTCTGCGCAGAACTACCAACGACGAGAAGCTGCTCGCCATTCTTGAGAAGAAGTATGAGGAGAACAAGAACAACCCCAAGAAGCTCAGCGGACTGGCTGCACGCCTCCAGGCTATGCAGGAGCAGCAGAAGGAAATGCAGCGCAAGCGCGAAGAACTGGAGCGCAAGCGCAAGGGACTTCAATAGAATTACTGAGAGTTGAAAATTGAGAGTTACATTAATTGAGAGTTGAGAGTTAGGAGTTGAGAGTTATGATTACCGATAACGGATGTTTTTTATTCCAAACATTTGCTATGAAGCATATCATAACTCTAAACTTTCAACTCTCAACTCTCAACGTTAAAAAACAACTCTCAACTTTGTTTTTAAACATCTTACCCTAAACATATCTACAATGAACAAAGCTTTATCAATCGCTGCCGCTGCTCTTATCAGCTGCGCCAGCATCAATGCCGAAGCACAAACTATGATTGGCAAAACTACCAATGTTGCTGCTATCAGCAAGGGCGACCGTATGACCCCCGAAACACTGTGGGCTATGGGACGCGTAGGCGGAGCTGCCGCTTCACCCGACGGCAAGACCATTGTTTATCAGGTGGGCTACTACAGCGTTAAGGAGAACAAGAGCCACCAAATGCTCTACACCGTAAGCGCTGACGGCAAACTACAGCGCACTCTCACCACTACCGCTGCTAGCGAGACTGACGCAGCATGGATAGAGGGCGGCAAGCGCATCGCGTTCCTCACAAAGGGACAGCTGTGGTCGATGAACGCCGACGGCACCGACCGCCGACAGCTCACCAAGAGCGACATCGACATTGAGGGATTCAAGTTCTCGCCCGACGAGAAGAAGGTGATTCTCATCAAGTCGCTGCCCTATCACGAAAGCATACAGAAGAATCCCGACGACCTGCCACTGGCTACCGGTCGCCGCGTGACCGACCTCAACTACCGCCACTGGGACCACTACGTGGAAAGCGTAGCCCATCCCTTCGTGGCTGACGTAACCGAGAATGGTATAGACAACGGAAAGGACATCATCGAGGGCGAACCTTACGAGTGCCCTATGGCACCCTTCGGCGGTGTGGAGCAGCTGGCTTGGAGCCCCGACTCGAAGACCATTGCATACACATGCCGCAAGAAGACCGGCGTAAACTACGCCATCTCTACCGACTCTGACATCTATCTGTATGACGTGGCTTCAGGCTCGACAAAGAACCTCTGCAAGCCTGAGGGATATAAGGCCCCGGAAATCAACGCCACCAAGACAATGAAGACCCAGGCCATTAACCATCAGGAGGGCGACCTCAACATGGGCTACGACACCAATCCGCTGTTCTCTCCCGACGGCAAGTACGTGGCTTGGCAGTCGATGAAGAACGACGGATATGAGAGCGACCGCAACCGTCTCTGCGTGTACAATCTCGCTACCGGCGAGAAGAAGTATGTGACTGAGAAGTTCGACTCGAACGTTGACGCATTCTGCTGGAATGCCGACTCGAAAACTCTCTACTTCATCGGATGCTGGCACGCCTGCGTGAACATGTACCAGACCAACCTCAACGGCGACGTGCGTGCACTCACCGACGACTGGATGGACTTCGGATCAATACAGATGCTCGGCAAAACCGGCAAGATTCTGGCTTCACGCCACAGCATCTCACAGGCCGACGAGCTGTACATCATCACTCCGGGCAAGGACGTGAAGAAGACCAAGGTGCAGCAGATTACCAACGAGAACAAGGCATTCTACGACCAGCTCGAAATGGGCAAGGTGCAGGAGCGCTGGGTGAAGACCACCGACGGCAAGCAGATGCAGGTATGGGTGATTCTGCCTCCACACTTCGACCCCAACAAGAAGTACCCCACACTGCTCTTCTGCGAGGGTGGACCACAGAGCCCCGTAAGCCAGTTCTGGAGCTATCGCTGGAACTTCCAGATTATGGCTGCCAACGACTACGTAGTCATTGCCCCCAACCGTCGCGGACTGCCGGGCTACGGCCATGAGTGGAACGAGGCTGTATCGGGCGACTGGACCGGTCAGTGCATGGACGACTATCTGTCGGCTATCGACGACGCTGCCAACAACCTGCCTTACGTAGACAAGGACCGTCTGGGATGTGTAGGCGCAAGCTTCGGCGGATTCTCGGTTTACTATCTTGCCGGCCACCACAACAAGCGCTTCAAGGCTTTCATTGCCCACGACGGTGCCTTCAACCTTGAGTCGATGTACACCGACACCGAGGAGGCATGGTTCTCCAACTGGGAGTATGAAGACGCTTACTGGAACAAAGACATGACCGACCGTGCACGCCGCACCTACGAGAACTCGCCGCACAAGTTTGTAGACAAGTGGGACACTCCAATACTCTGCATCCACGGCGAGATGGACTACCGCATCAATGCCAACCAGGGATTCGGCGCTTTCAACGCAGCACGCATGCGCGGCATACCCGCCGAGCTCCTCATCTTCCCCGACGAGAACCACTGGGTACTCAAACCGCAGAACGGTGTGCTCTGGCAGCGCACATTCTTCGGATGGCTCGACAAGTGGCTGAAATAGAATTAGGAATTTTGAGTTTTGAATGTTGAATTGGTCGCCTACGGCGATTGTGAATTATTCAATTGTGAATTCAAAATTCGTCAATTCTTAATCGCAAGCGTAGCCGAGAATAATTCAAAATTCAAAATTCAAACTCAAAATTGCGCACCGCGCAACCATTCAACATTCAACAATCAACATTCAACATTTAAAATATGGTTCAACAAGTAAATCAATTATTGAACGACAAGGCTTGGGCACGTTGGACAGCCCTTGTGCTTGTCGCTTCCATGATGTTCTTCGGCTACATGTTTGTCGATGTAATGTCACCAATCCAGGCCCTTATGGAAAGCCAGAAGGGATGGGGTCCGGACACATTCGGTACCTATGCAGCATCAGAGTACATCGTCAACGTGCTCGGCTTCCTCATCATTGCCGGTGTTATCCTCGACAAGATGGGCGTGCGCTTCACTGGCGTTCTGTCTGCCTCAATGATGTTCATCGGTGCACTTATCAAGCTTATCGGTATCAGCGACTGGTTCGCACAGACAGCCCTTGCCGACTGGCTCAACTCATGGTGGGTGACTCTGCCCGCAAGTGCCAAGATGGCTTGCTTCGGCTTCATGCTCTTCGGTTGTGGCTGCGAGATGGCTGGTACTACCGTATCTAAGGCCATTGCAAAGTGGTTTAAGGGTAAGGAGATGGCGCTGGCTATGGGATTGGAAATGGCTATCGCACGTGTAGGCGTGTTCGCTATCTTCTCTATCTCGCCAATCATCGCCAACCACTTCGGCACAGTAGTAGCTCCTGTAGCATTCTGCACAGTATTGCTGCTCATCGGCCTTATCACCTTCATCGTGTTCACCTTCATGGACAAGACGCTCGACAAGCAGTTGGGCACAACTGAGGAGGCAGGCGACCCCGAGGAGGAATTCAAGTTCAGCGACCTCGGCAAGATTTTCTCTTCGCAGGTGTTCTGGATTGTAGCTCTGCTCTGCGTGCTCTACTATTCGGCCATCTTCCCGTTCCAGCGCTACGGTGCCAACATGCTGCAGTGCAACCTCGACGGTATCTCTGCCGAAGCAGCTGCCAACATCTTCCGTTGGTTCCCGATTGGAGCAGCCGTAATCACTCCGTTCCTCGGCAACTTCCTCGACCGCAAGGGTAAGGGTGCCACAATGCTTATGGGCGGCGCATTGCTCCTCATCTGCTGCCACCTCGTGTTCGCCTTCGTATTGCCGGCTACAAAGAGTCCGCTCATCGCCTACTCTACCATCGTATTGCTCGGTATCTCGTTTGCCCTCGTGCCCGCAGCTCTGTGGCCAAGCGTTCCTAAGATTATCGACGAGAAGATTCTCGGTTCGGCTTACTGCCTCATCTTCTGGGTACAGAACATCGGCCTCTGCTTCGTACCGAAGCTCATCGGCAACCTCCTCGCTTCTACCAACGCCGACAACCCTGCCGTTATAGCAGCCAAGGAAGCCGGTGCCGACTTCATCCCCTACGACTACACCGTGCCATTGATAGTATTCGCAAGCTTCGGCGTTCTCGCCCTGCTCTTCGCCATCTATCTCAAGGCTCTCGACAAGAAGAGAGCCTTCGGTCTGGAAGAGCCTAACATTAAGGCATAATAACGTAGGCGAAAAGAGTTATAGCGAAACTCACATAAAAAGAGAAAAGGGAATGTAAAAGTTTTTGCACTTTTACATTCCCTTTTTTATTGTAGCATAAACGATGTCATAAAATATCGAATTACTCTAATGTCAGCACGTGGCTTGTGCCATCTTGAGCTGTGAATACATTCAAGCCAACCTTCATCAAATAGTCGCCACTATACTGCTTGCCGTTGCACTCAAGCTCAGAAGTCTTGCCTGGCATAAGATTGACCTCCTTGACGGTGTAGAGCTTTGTGGGGTTGAGCCCCTGCAGCTTCACGTTCATCTGCGGTTCCTTGTAGCGTGGGTGCAGGTCGTAGGCAAATAGTACGGCACGCTGCTTGTCCTTGCTTACATAGTTGATGGCACAGTGGCTGCCCTCGTATGGAGAAACCAAACGATATTGGTCGCCTTCAAGAATCATCGGCTTCATTTCGTTATAGTTCTTTACAGCCTGCTGCACAAATTTGTAGTCGTCCTTAGAGAGCGACTTGAGGTCGATGTCAAAGCCAAGCTTGCATGAGCTGCAAACATCGGTGCGGAACTTTACTGAAGTGTTCTTGTTCCAGTTGGTGACGTGCGAGCCCATTGTCTTAGCAGGGAAGAATTTAGAGAGGCTCCACTGGATGTAGATGCGCTCATATGGATCGGTATCGTCCGAACACCAGAACTCGGTGAAGTACTTCAGCATCTCGTAGTCCATTCTTCCACCACCACCAGAGCAGAGCATCATCGGAAGCTTAGGATACTTGTTGTGGATGCGTGTGAGCACATTGTATATGCCACGTACGTGGTCGATGTAGAAGTTGCCCTGATTCTGCTTGTGATAGGGCGAGTATATATTGGTAATAACGCTGTTGCAGTCCCACTTGAAGTAAGCCACATCGGGATTCTCGGTCATAATGCGGTCGACAATGCCAAACACATAGTCCTGAACCTTAGGATTAGAGATGTCGAGCACCAGTTGGTTGCGGTAATAATATGTCTCGCGCTTAGGCTGCATAATCACCCAATCAGGATGCTTCTCGAAGAGTTCGCTCTTTGGATTAACCATCTCCGGCTCAATCCATATACCAAACTTCACTCCTGCCTTCTTGGCGTCTCTAACCAATCCCTGGATACCCTCTGGCAACTTGCTCTTAGTGGCTTCCCAGTCGCCGAGTCCGGCATGGTCGTCCTTGCGAGGATACTTATTGGCAAACCATCCATCGTCGAGCAAGAACATATCTACACCAAGATCCTTGGCATCCTTCATCAGTTCAGCAAGGCTCTGCTGATTAAAGTCGAAACCAGTATTCTCCCAGTTGTTAAGGAGAGTCAGGCGGTCGTCCATACCCATGTTCACCTGATACTGGCGTGCCCAGTCGTGCAGATTGCGCGAAGCCTCACCCATACCATTATCGCTCATGGCAAAAATAAACTCAGGAGTTGTGAACACCTCGCCAGCCTTCAGCTTATAGTCGGAAGCGTAAGGATTGATGGCAGGTATAACACGCAGAGCACCCACGTTGTCAACCTCGAAAGTGAAGCGGAAGTTGCCGGGCCATCCTATTGTACCAAGCATAACCTTACCCTCGTTCTCCTTGGCTGGCTCGTCGAAGCCAAGCTCAAAGAAAGGCTCAGCCTGCATTGCAGCACGTGTGCCAAGCTTAGTGTCAATAATCTTCTTGCCTGTGCTCAGCTGTGTAGTCTCAGGCTGTCCTTCCTTAGCCCAGTCGCTGTGATAGTTGGTAAGGAAATACTTATTGGACTTGAAATAGAGCATGGTAGAGCTGTAGCGCCAAAGAGTGATTGGCGACTTCTCTTTGTGTGAGATTTCGCTCCATGCCTTAATGACGTTCTCCTTAGCGTATGCCACATAATGTAGCTTCACGGTGAAGGGATAAACCTTGTCCTGAAGGGTGATTACGGTCTCTGTGCCACCCTCAACAGCCTTCTGTACAGACGACTTATAATATAAATAGGTGGTCATGTTGCCGTCGGCGTGGGTCACTGCTACAGCAGGCTCAAAGAAATCCTCGGCCCCAGAAGTGGCATACACCTCATGTCCACGCTGGCAAACAGCTCCATCTGATGCCGCATAAACATCCCACTTCAGGTTGTCGTAATCAGCAGGATTCAGAAACTTGTCGCCAAGATATACCTGATATAGGCGGCCCTTAGGCGATACTTTCATCACGAGGTCGGTCTTGTCGGTAGACACTCGGATTACTTTCTGAGCAAATGTCATAACAGAAGTCATGCACATCGCTGCAATCAACATAATAGACTTTTTCATTGTCGAATGGTTTTTATTATTAAATTCTATATTTTCTTTAACTTCTCACTTAGAACTTTATGCCAGCGCTGAACTCCACAGTGAACGGACGCATATAGCTGCCGCTCATATACTTGCCTGCATACTTGCCAGCCTCCTCCTTAGTGATAAGCTCCGAACCGCTGATTGTACCCTTGGCTCCCTTCTCGTTGAAGATGTTTACGACGCTAACACCAAGGCTGAGTTTTTTGTTCACATTCCAGTTTACGCCACCGAATGTCTCCCAATGGCCATTGAAGTAGAGAGCCTCCTGAAGATTGGCGTATGTCTTGCCGAAATAGCGGAAGCTGAGCCATGCATTGAGGTTCTTAGTGATGTCGTACTTGGGGTCAAGTTCGATAAGCACCTGCGGAATCTCCTTCACAATCATATTGTTGGCATTGACACCCATCGACTGACCGTCGCTGAACGTTACGCTGGCGTTATAGTTCTTGTACACCGGCTTCTGATAGGTGAAGAGGGCGTGCATGTGGAAATTCTTGAACGGATTGATCTCGGCAGAAGTAGTCCAACCTAATGTCTGGATATTATAGATAAGCAATACTGTCTTGCCCTCCGATGTGCCAGGCTTGGTAAGGTTCTGCTGGTCGATATTGTTCGACTTGGATATATATGTCACCATTGAAGAGAGGTCGAGCCAATCGTTCTTATAGAAGATACCGCCACGAATCAAAGGTATAGTCACTCGCTTGTACTGCTCCTCAGTAGGACCAGTGCCGGCATACTCGCTGATACGTGGGAAGCGAGTGGCTACGGTAGCATCGGCTGTAAGACCAAACTGTTTCGTCAAGTTGTATGTCATCTGCAAGGTTGCTGCATAGTTGAGCTTGTTCTTGGTGACATTAGCAGGTACGATATTATGTTCTGTAGCTACAATAGAACCATCGGCGGCTGTTGAATACGTGTTGTAATTGCCAAGGTGGAAACCACTGAAACGAGAAGTGGCTATCTGGTCGGCAGACATACGATAGTATTCCAGACGACCGCCATAGAACACCTTGAACTTTGGCGATATGCGCCACTCATCGGTGAAGTATACAGCAAGTTTGTTCTCCGAACCCTTAGTGTACTCAGGACTAAGCTCATTGTAGCCGAATGTTTCCGAACGACGGGCTGTCTGTGTAGGATCAAGCGGATTGACATACATCTGGCTCAATGTCTGGGGATAAGCCTCAACGGTACCCGCCCACTGGAACGACGACGAATAGTAGTTGAGATTATAATACCACTCGTTCAAACCGATCATAAGCTTGTGGTTGTTGAGCTGCTTGCTCATCTCGGTGGTAAGGAGAGCGTTGCTCACCTTGCCAAAGTGCAGCCATGTGCGGCGACCCTCAATTAGTCCGCTATAGGCAGAACCGTCAGAAAGCTGATAGCCGTCAGCAGCACTAACCTCAGAGATTGTACTGCCTCCATAATCAACATAGTTGGCACGAGGAGCATTCATATATTTGGCGTTAAGCTTCCACAACCAACCATTGTCAAACTGATACTGACTAATCAAAGCCACCTCATTGGCACGGTTATCATTGACATCGGTCATGTTCCAGGTCTCCATCTTGCCCGTCTTGGTATTGAGATACTTAAATGAGCCTTGACGCTGAACGTACGAGTCCATGCCTGGATCAAAACCTGCAAGCTTCTTTATGCTGCCATCGCCGACATAGATAAACGGAGCGGCATTGGCAAAGTTGCCAGGATTCTTGCTGTTGGAATACTTATATAATAAGGAGATGCGTCCCTTGCCATCACCAAGGATACGTGTCAAACCTAAGTGATAAATCTGTGTGCGGTCGGCATAATCGGTAAAACGCAGCTTGAAGCTGCCGGGGTCGAAGTTCTGATACATACCGGCTGTATAGAGCCAGTTGTCGCCTACACCGCCAGAGAGATTCAGGTCGAAGTTCTGCATGCCGAAATGATTGGCTTTGTAGTTGAACTTGCCGCTGAATTTCTTCTCGCCCAACTCGCTAAATGCCGATACAGCATAAGCAATGTTGCCCGTCTTGATAGCACTCTCAGATGGAGTCATCAGATCAGTACCCTTGAGCGATGCATCACTGCGCCAATGGGCAGAGAGCTTATGCACCGACGAAGAATATACAGCAGGTAGTCCGTTCTCGTATACGGTGACATCCTCACTCGGTAATCCTATCTGAATTTCGCGAGGCTTATTGGCATCAGCAGCATTGAGCATAACGTTGCGTTCTTCCTTCTTAGTCTGCTCCGAATCATTTGTTGTTTTGTTATCGGTATGCGTTTGTGCATACATACCCGTAGAGGCAGAAGCCAAAAGGGCAAATGAAAATGTTTTGAGTTTTAGGTTCATATTCGTGATGTTTTGATTACGGTTGCAAAGTTACTCGCTATATTGGCTGTATGTATGGATGCGTAAACTCAAAGTAAACGACTATTAAGGCTTATAAAATCATAAAGCATTAATTATCAATATATTTAAGAGATTATACTTTTTTATCAAAGTAGACAGTTTTATCTCGATAATAATAGCTAAATTTGCACTATAAATCCTTAAACCTTTCGTTATGCGACTGTTTTTATATATAATTCTCGCCCTCCTTCCATTGCATGTAATGGCTAAATCGACATTGGCAACAGCTAATGCCGACAATGAACAGCAACTGCTGAAACTTCTCGATAGCTATATCGACAAGCGCAATACATACTCTGAAATAAAGGAAGAAAAAATAAAAAGACTAAAACTGAAATTACGGACAGCCGACAATAACTCTTCTCGGCTCAGCCTTCTGAATACGATATACCACGAATACTATACTTACAGCTATGATTCGGCGATGGTATACGCCAATCGCGGACTTGCACTTGCACAAAGCGTAAACAATGCCTATTACACAACACTCAACCGCATAAACCGCGCTGCCGTACTGTCTACCGGCGGATTCTATAGCCAGGCAGAAACTCTGCTATATGAAATTGGAGAGAATAATGTACCTCATCAACTCAAACAATACTATTATTATACTACAACATGGCTGTACAGCTACTGGGAAGCATTCTGCGATAAGTCTGAGTTTAAAGACTATTACCGCCAAAAGAAACTGCAATTTCTACGGCTAACGGTCAATACCACACACAGCAACTACGTTGGACTGTATGCCTATCTTAGTGGTGAGCTCGCTTATCTCGAAAACCCATTAGGCAAGAACGTGCTGCGCCATTACACTATAGCCATCAACAATAGCCCGGTAAACAGCCGCGTACATGCATCTGCCGCTTACTGCATAGCACGCTACTATCGAGAAATGGGCAATATGCAACTCTACGAAAAATACATTATAGAAGCGGCTATATCCGATATGGTTTGTCCACTGAAGGAAAACCTCGCATTGCAAGAGTTATCTACTTATCTGTATAAGAAAGACACTAAATACGCCGATCGTGCAGCACGATATATATATTGCTCGATGGAAGACGCACAATTCTATAACAACCGCTTGCGTATGCTTGAAATATCAAGCATTCTGCCTATTATTGCCACTGCCAACCAAGAGGCACTGGCTCATAATGAGCGTATCGTACGTGGAGTACTTGCCGTAGTGAGTTTTCTATCACTCGTACTGCTTGCTATGGCTATATTCGGCTACAAGCAGAACAAATGGCTTGTTACAAGCCGACGCGAGGTGAAGAGCCAGAACCGTCAACTCACCGAACTGAACAAAAGGCTCATTGCCACAAACCATCGACGCGAAACATACATGCGACTGTTTATGGACATCAGCGCTGTATATATACGCAAACTCATTGAATATCGCAAACTCGTAAGCCGCAAGATAAAAGCCAATCAGGCTGCCGATTTGTTGAAGACCATCAACAGCTACAAACTTGCCGAGGAGGAAGCCACTACCTTCTATACACGTTTCGACCGAGCATTCATTGAACTATACCCTGGCTTTGTTGATGAACTGAACAGTCTGCTTCTGCCAGAAGCCAAAATAGCACAACCATCTCCCAACTGTCTTACCACCGAATCACGCATTTATGCTTTGATGCGTCTCGGAGTGACCGACAGTCAAGAGATAGCCACGCTATTGTTTTATTCTACCCAAACCATCTACAACTACAAGTCAGCGATGCGCGCCCGTGCCATCAACCGCGACACTTTTGACGATGACATCAACCGACTGTGTCATGTAGGTTAGGATTCACTCTTAATCCATTTCGCCACCACCTGCAGCACCTCAGGTGCAATGGTTTCTTCTATTTGTTGGTATTCTGTAACAATGCCAGTATTGCAATGTTGGAACATATGGTTGACACCGTCTATTTTCTTTATAGAGTGCTTGCAGTTGGCAAGTCCCTTTTCTATTCTTGTTGTATTGGCATCGCAATCCACCTGTGTGTCTTTGGTGCCGTTGAGAGCCAACACTGGGCACTTTATTTTAGGCAGTAGCTTGCCTACGTCTACAGTCAAGAAATGGCGGATGTACGGTGTGTCAGCTTGCTGCAACGCTTTAGTGGTGATAGGTTTGAGAGCCTGGGGCACATCGTCGATGTTTATTTCGCTTGCTTTCTTGCCACTGGCAATCTCGTCGAGCGCCTTGCTGATGCTATTGCAGTAGGAGTCGACCATTTCCTTTGGCAGTCCTATGGCCGACATGGCTTGACGGTTCTGCATGATGAGTGTCTCCTTGCCCGATATGGCCATTCCTGCAAGCGACACAATGAAGTCGGCTTTGCCTTCTGCGGCAAGCATCATGGCAATGGTGCCGCCCTCACTGTGGCCGAGTATGCCCACTTTGTTGAAACGCTTACGCAGTAATGGTATTGCTGCAGCTGCGTCCTGACGGAAATCGTCAGTAGTGAAATCAGCGAAGTTGACGCTCTTGTCGCCCCATCCGCGGTCGTCATAACGCAATGAGGCTATGCCCTGACGAGCCAGAGCATCGGCTATCACGGCAAATGGCTTATGGCTGAATAGTTCTTCGTCTCGATTCTGTTGTCCGCTACCAGTCACCATAAGCACCACAGGAGTGTTCTTCGAGTAGTTCTCTGGCAGTGTAAGTGTTCCGTTAAATGTATATTGTGCATTTGTGAAGCTCACACCCTCTTCCTTGTATGGGAATGGCGGAACGGGCGTTTGTGGACGTTTCACCACCAGTTTACCAGGTTTTAGTGTCAGCGGCAATGGGAAACCATTCTGTACGTACGTTCCCTTTATCTCTCCGTCGGTCATCTTTCCTTCGAATGTGGCTCCTATCATTCCCACTTTCACGCTTATCGTGCCATCATCCTTCACGGTCTTTTCAGCCTGAATGCCGTTCACTCCTTGTGATGGCGAGTCGATAGTGCATCCGTTAGTAGAGAAATTAAATACCAATGGCACTTTGTTTCCCATAACGTTAAGTTCGCCATTCCATGTGCCTTCTTGGGCATTGGCAGCGAATGCCATCATTGCGAAAACAACGGATGTCAATGTTCTTAATGCTTTCATATTATTATGTTTTATGGTTTTATATGTTGCAAATGTAAATAAAATAATCAGAACATATAAAAAATATCGCTCAAATGTAAAAACCTGAGCGATATTTTTTTTAAATTGCCGGTTAATATCTAATAATTCGAAACTAATATCTAATAACATACGTTAAAATCAATATCTTACAAACAGTTTTAGTGTGTATCCGCAACCAACGAATAGGCATTTAAAGTATCTTTGCCAATAGAAAATCTAAAACATTAGATAAACCCCTCAATCATATATAAACGATGAAAGATTTCAATACATTGACACGTGCCGAAATGCAGATAATGAACATTCTGTGGGACAAGGGTTGCGGTATGACTACGCACGAGATAATCGACGCTTACCCCGAGCCACATCCTGCCTACTCCACTATCGCCACGTTTATGAAGATACTCACCCACAAGCAGTACGTCAGCTCTTACAAGCGTGAAGGCGGTGGCAAAACCTACGTGTTCTCGCCCCTCATAACAAGGGCTGAATATACACGCCATGCTATGAAGGAAGTAAAGAAATCGTTCTTTGGCGGCAGTCTTCACTCGCTCATTTCGTTCTTTGTGAAAGAAGAGAACATCTCGGACGAGGAACTGGAGGAGATTCTAAGTCTGATTGACAAAGGAACGGAGAAAAGAGACATTTCAAAACAATAAGAACTATGATACTACCTTATATTATAAAATCGGCCATGGCATTGGCTCTGCTATACACCTGCATTATACCATTGCTCGAAAAGGAGACTTTTCATCGGCTCAACCGAATATTAATACTTGGATGTCTGATTATGTCGTTTGCCATTCCATTGGTTCACTTCACCGGTCGTACAAATCCGACAGTTGACATGGTTCGGCAGGCGGTGCTGTTGCCGGAGGTACTGATAAACGGCAATGCAAACGAACAGTCCGTATGGAGTTGGGCAGACATCATAATCTGTATATATATAATAGGTATAGTGGCAATATTCTCAATGACAGTAGTTCAGACCGTGCGTCTGACTAAATGGTTACGCCAGTGCGAGCATATCACCGACAACAGAGGCAACACCATTGTTCTCACCGATTGTGCAACGAGTCCGTTCTGTCTCTTCCACTACATTGTAATGAGTCGCAACGACTATGCCAACAACCGCAGTTTCATACTAACGCATGAGCAGGAGCATATACGCCTGCGCCACTACATAGACCTCATCATTCTTCAATGCGCCATTATCGTACAGTGGTTTAATCCGTTCGTATGGCTTATCGGCAAGAACCTTAAAGCCATACACGAGTTTGAGGTGGATGAGGCAGTATTAAACAAAGGCATTAATGCAACACAATATCAGCAATTTCTTGTAATCAAGGCGGTCGGCAATCGTCTGCAGCCATTTGCCAACAACCTTAACAAAGAATCACTTAAACGAAGAATCATTATGATGAACCAAAAGAAATCAAACAGATGGATGATGCTCAAGGCGTTGTTCATTATCCCAGTGGCTACACTGGCAGTAAGCGTATTTGCCAACACTACAGACATGAGCAGTATGGCAAAAGCAGCAAACACCACAGCAAACACCCTACCGACAACCAACATGCAGACACAAAAGTCTGCCACAAAAACCTTTACAGTTGTTGAGGTGATGCCAAAATTCAAGGGCGGAAACAAAGCAATGATGGAATTTCTTATGATGAATATGAAATATCCAGCGTCTGCTGCCAAAGCCAAACAGCAAGGCAGAGCTATTGTAGGATTTGTTGTCAGAAAAGACGGAACTATTAGCGACGTACAAATCAAAAAGTCAGCAGGCCATGCTGTGCTCGACGAAGAGGCTATGCGTGTGGTTAAGTCTATGCCGGCGTGGGAACCAGGCAAGCAGAAGGGCAAACCGGTAAATGTAAAGTACTATGTGCCGATAACTTTCAGACTCAAATAATTGAGAAAAGGGAATGTAAAAATACTGTTGCTGTATTTTTACATTCCCTTTGTTTTGTTGCACAGTATTTTTAGCGTGCGAGTTCCTTTATTTTATCCTCATCCAGCCCCGTCACTTGCGCTATTTGCGCAATGGGCAGATTTATGGAAAGCATGCTCTTGGCTATCTCTACGTTACGTTGGGCTATACCTTCCTGACGACCCTCCTTCAGTCCTTCCTTCAGTCCCTCAGCTCGTCCTTCGGCACGTCCCTCAGCTCGACCTTCCTCTCGTCCTTCCACATATCCGTCGTCATGGCTGGTGTCGAGAACGCTGCGCTGATAGCGCAGGGCTTCCATGTGGCGGATGTAGGCACTGCGCTCCGAAGCACTTAGCGAGTCGACGCGCAGACATTCACGAGCCTCGCTCAGTCCGGGCGCAGTGGAGTCCTGGGCTATCTTGCCAGTCTTAAGAAATTCCATCCATTCGTCAAGCGGCGTTGTTGCCACCTTGTCGAAATCGTTAACGCGCAATACGTAATATTCAGGGAAGAGGTCGCCAGCTTCCTTGCGTTGCAGGATGTCGCTGCTCTTCAGTCCGAAGAAACGCTCGTTCTGACGTACCGAGAGCTTCAGGATGTCGTTTTCGTCGTGCAATCCCTTGAAGAACGTCTTGCCATGATAAACATAGTCGGTGCCCTGTCCAAGCTCGAAATACACGATGTTGATGCTATATACCTTGCGCACCTTGCCATAGTCGTTGCCAAGTTCAATATAGTCGGTTATGACCTTCGACACGCCATAGAGCATACGATGGAAATATGTCAGCTCGCGATTGTTCTGTATCTCTACGATGGTCAGTTCGCCGTCTTCGCTCTCAGCAAGTATGTCCACACGATTGAACTTGTCGAGCTCGCTCTCCTGGTTCGACTCACTCTCAAGAAATCTGAGTATGGTATACTTGCGACCGAGGAGCGATGTCATCAGTCCTTCAAGCACGGCATGGTTTGCCTTATTGCGAAGCAGGCGTTTCATTGCCCAGTCAAATCGTATGTATATCTCCATAACTTTATATGCATTAATCAGTTAATTGTCTGTTGACACCTACAAAAATAGGAATTTAAATTGGAATGACAAACAATATTCGGCAAAAATACGGAAAACTCTTACGTTGAACACTATATTACTTTGTCTATACCCCAATTCTTCTTTATCCACTCCACACGGTCATCTTCAGTCACAATAAAGTCGATTTCGCCCAATGATGCCACATGATAGGCTCGTGCTGTGCCGAGTTTCTCAGCTGTAGCAGTAGTAAGGCGTTTTGTTCCTTGCAGCAACATACAGCGCTTGACAATGGCTTCCTCACGGTCGGCAGTCATCATACCTTTATCGGGATGCAAATCGCTAACACCTATCACGCTCCAGTCGGCATACACATCTTTAGCCATCTCATAGGTCTGTAGTCCTACTGTCACTTGCGATGGTCCCCACACATGTCCTCCAAGCATCGTAAGGTCGATGTTTGGCTTCTCGGAGAGTGAGAGCGCTATAGGCAGACTGTTTGTAAATACCGCGAAATGCTTGTCATCTGGCAACTGGCGTGCTATCTCAAGATTCGTCGTTCCACCGTCAATCATTATCACGTCACCATCACCAAACAAAGCCACAGCCTTCTCGGCAATACGCTGCTTTATCACAGTCTGAGTGTTGAGCCGCTCATTGAAACGCAATGATATGCCCGATTTGGCAATAGCCCCACCATGCACCTTAGTAAGCATGCCTTGCTGTTCAAGTTCTTGCAAATCACGGCGCAGTGTGTCGTCCGACACTCCAAGTTCTTCACTCAGTTGACTGACGTATATGCGTGAGTCACGACCGAGCCGTTCTGTTATCAGTTTTTGTCTTTCTTCCTTTAGCATATTTGCGGTTTTGATTTTGTTTATTTCCGCAAATTTACGTATATTTGTTCAGAAAACAATAGGTTTAAGCAGGATTTCTTACGTATATTGCGGGTTTATGCGTTATACAAAACGCACAGCACTATATATATGAATCGTATAAAAAAAAACCGCATAGCAATAGACTTCTTGCCCAAGACGTAATTTCATTAAAAATATAAAAAACAGACAACTATGGCACTCACTTATTTAGCAATTATCGTCCGTGTGCTCCTAAACCCATTCTCGAATGTCTTTCAGAAACAGCTTACGGGCAGAGGGCACGACCCTCTTTTGGTCAACTTTATTTCTTACATGACGCTCAGCATCGCATGCATTGCATTAGCATGGCAGATTGACTGGACTTCATTTTCTGGAGAGTTTTGGGGATATGCAGCATTGGGTGGACTGTTTGGAGCCGTAGGCAACGGTTTTCTTGTCATGGCTCTAAAGCGTGGCGACCTGTCCGTACTTGGACCTATCAACTCCTATAAATCAATTGTCGGTATCATTGTGAGCATTATTATGCTTGGCGAACTGCCATCGCTTATAGGAATGGCGGGGGTGGGCACAATTGTCTTCGGCAGTTATTTCATCTTCGACACCACTGAAGAAGGTTTCTCTTTGAAACTACTGAAAAGCCCTGAGATACAATATCGTATATTGGCTATGGTTCTTACAGCCATTGAGGCTGTCATCATCAAGAAAGTGATTATACATTCAGACACAACCGTATCGTTCATAGTATGGTGTTGGGCAGGAGCGTTGTTTTCATTCATTCAGCTTGTTATAATGAAAACAGACCTGAAGTGCAGTTTTCAAAACATCAAGCCTCATGACATGCGGATAGTCATTGGACTTGTAGCTTGCATTGGTTTGACGCAATACACAACCAACTATACATTTAAGCATATTAATGTGGGATATGGACTGGCATTGTTCCAACTCTCCACCATCGTCAGCATAGTGTTGGGCTACAAGATATTCCATGAAGAAAGCATAGTGAAGAAACTCGTAGGCGCATTGATAATGATTGTCGGTTCGGTACTGATAATCTTCGGTTAATATAATGAAAAAGTATACTAAACGCGGCTCTATCAACACCTCGTACCAACTGAAATGAGCTCACGTGCCAACCGTTACGAAGGCTCGTACCAACCGTTACGAGCCTTCACTCCAATCGTAGCGTGCCTGCTAATGCATTGCGGACGTAAGCTCTTCCTTCAACTTCTCCACTCCCGGAAAGCTTGTTTTCTGATAGGTTATCTTTCCTTCTTTATTTACCACGAAATACGTAGGGATGCCTGAGAACTTATAGAGTTTGGCAAGAGCGGCAGCCTGTTCTTCGGTCAAGCGCACATGCACACCACTTATTGTCTTTATCATCTTGCCCCATTTATCTACGGGCGATGAGGCATCGGCTATATAAACATAAACGACATCAGTAAGTTGCTCTTTCAATGGACGAATGGTAGACATTGCTGCTCTGCACGGCCCACACCACGTGTTCCAGAAATCGATGAGCAGACGTTTGCCTTTATACTTATTTATAATCGTGGGCAATATCTGCTGGGCAGACATCTTGGGGTCTATGTCAATAATACTAAATGTAGAATTTTGATTGGCTGATTTTTTAACTTCAGCAAGAATATTGTCGGCAGCCGACAGCTGCGACTTTAAGTCTTCGTTGTTGGCAAAAAGCAATTCGCGCACAATGTCGTTGGCTATGCTGTCATGAGCCACTGCCATCTGTTGCTCGGTAAGAGGGCATTTGCGGTTGAACGAACGACTTAGACGCTTGCCCACAGCGATATCGTCAAGCAACGGGTCGGCAGATATATATTTACGACGAAGAGCTGACGTGAAGTCGGATAGATAATGATAGTAACGCTGATTCTCTGAACGAAGCACGGATAGTTGCTCCAGCGGCTTGAAGTAAGACAGGGTGTCGATACTCATGTCGGCACGTGGCACACCTCTTTTACCAGCTATCATTGGGGCCATAGATATATTGTTCTTTAAGCCAAACAGAGCAGAGGCATAATTCATAGACAGGATGCTCTGCGCCAATGTTCGGGTGGCGGTGCCAATAGCAGCATTTGAATTGATGTCTGCCAACAGTCGGTCATAACTCTGCTGCACATAATCGCGGTATTGCAACGGTGTCATACCACAAATATCATCAAAGGATGCAACGCCAAGCACATCTATCTTTGTCTTTACGCTCTGCAATTCGGTGTCTACAGCAGCGTGTCTACCCTCAAACCACACATATTTCTTTACGTCAGAATCAGTTGCAAAAAGGTGTGTTGCGGCAAGAGTAAGTGTTGGCAGGTCGATGGTCACGGTTGTCGTGTCATTAGGTACGGCAAGAAATGGTATCTCCGTTCTGTTTACGCGTATTGTTGCTACAGTTGGCAATATCGCATTGGCGCTGACTTGACAAGTGCCATCAACACTTATAGAGTCATGTTCGTATGGCATGCGGTATGGCGAGAACCAATTGTCAGCAATAATATCGAGCGTGGTCTTGTATTCTGGTTTATATCCAAGCAATCGTACGGCTACAACTGTCTTGCCAAGATTAAGGTCGGTTGATGGCAACTTGCTGTTCTTATCAAGCGCTTGCTGCAGTAAGTGTTGCGGAATGTCGGCGTGCGGACGCTTTCCATCAAGACGCACACCATAAACGTTCCAACCAGAGTTGTCGGCTGTTTCACGAAAATCAAACTCTTTTGTTGTCTCTGGCATTGGTTTAAAGCGCAATGTAGCTGCAACATATCCACATTCGGGCACTTTCACAAATACTCCTTTAGGCAACTGCTTGCTGCCTATATAGTCATATTTCACTCCATTTGCCATAATAGAGGCATGAGAATCTATGCCTACATCGCCACTCGCCTGATAAATTTTCACGTCAAGAAGGGTAGCTTTCTTGTCGAGCGTAACACGCTCAATCTCTAATTTGTGATTGTTTGAGCCTAAGAAGTAAGGCTGCTCAACAACTCGCTTGGCTTGTGCCGTCGTAGCAACAAGCAACATCAGAAAGGCAACAAGCGATAAGGCTTTCTGAAGTGAATGCTTTGTGTTCATGTTATTATTGGTTTTGTCTGCATAATAATATAATGATGCAAAAGTACAAAAATAAATAACTATTCATCATAAAAACAGGCTTTTTCTGAAAGACTTTCACTAACTTTGCACCATATATAATATATATGCCGCCGATTATCTGACGACAATAAAAACAATAGGTATATGGAAAACATCGAAGTAATGGTGATACTTTTCATCATTGTTGTGCTGGGCTATGCATTGTGCAAGCTTGGCTACATGGGCGACAGGTTCGACCAGAAGTTATCGTCAATAGTTATCGACCTCACCTGTCCGGCATTGATTCTGTCGTCGGTAATGGGCAATGAACTGCCCGACCGTACATTGATTTTGCCTCTGTTAGGCGTAGGTTTCCTGACTTATATCTTACTGCTTATATATGGATTCTGGGTGCCACGACTGGTCAGCAAGAACCGTGACGAACAAGGGATGATAGGATTTGCACTGATGTTTGCCAACGTAGGATTCATAGGCTATCCGATAGTTTCATCCATCTTCGGTCCGAAATCAATATTTTATGCAGCCCTGCTGAATATGCCCAACACCTTCTTCATATTCACGGCAGGTGTGATGCTCGTGAAGGGCGAATACAGCATCAAGAGTCTTAACCCCAAAGTGTTGTTCTCGCCAGCTATGATAGCCGCCTTCATTGCGGCGCTTATTGTGGCTTTCGGCATTCACACTCCCGACATCATAGCTCGTCCTGTAACAATGGTGGGCAACATCACCGTTCCGGCAGCACTGATGATAATAGGCTCATCGATGGCACGTCTGCCACTGAAGGACATTATAGGTAGTCCGAAAGTTTACGTGGCTTCGTTCTTGCGACTTGCTGTTGTCCCCATATCGGTTTATTTTCTGTTTAAAATATGTGGTGTGAGCGACATTATCAACAATATCAACACTGTTGTCATCGCTATGCCTGTAGCCTCATTCGGCACGATGTTCTGCATGAAATATGGACGTAATCCGTCGCTTATGACCGAAATTACATTCATAACAACCGTGGCATCCATACTCACAATACCACTCATAACAATGTTGTTCAGATAAAAAACATCGTTAAGCAGTAGCTATACGACTTTTATTTTAAGCCAATTGCCGTTATCCCACGCTTTTTTACTAATTTTGCAGTTCAAAAGAAACATAATATATAACACTATATGGAATTAGCATCTAAGTACGACCCACAAGCAGTGGAGTCGAAATGGTATCAGTACTGGCTTGACAACAAGCTCTTCAGCAGCAAGCCCGACGGACGTAAGCCCTACACTATCGTAATACCGCCACCTAACGTGACTGGTGTGCTGCACATGGGCCACATGCTCAACAATACTATACAGGACATACTCGTGCGTCGTGCACGTATGGAAGGCAAGAACGCTTGTTGGGTACCGGGCACCGACCACGCTTCTATCGCAACTGAGGCTAAGGTGGTAAACCGCCTCGCCGAGCAGGGCATCAAGAAGCGCGACCTTACTCGCGAGCAGTTCCTTGAGCATGCTTGGGACTGGACCAACGAGCACGGTGGCATCATCCTCAAGCAGCTGCGCCGTCTTGGAGCAAGCTGCGACTGGGATCGCACTGCATTCACTATGGACGAGAAGCGCTCGGAGAGCGTACTCAAGGTTTTTGTCGACCTCTATAAGAAGGGACTCATCTACCGCGGACTGCGTATGGTGAACTGGGACTCCAAGGCACAGACCGTACTTTCTACCGAGGAGGTGATCTATCGTGACGAGAAGAGCCATCTGTTCAATCTGCGCTACTATGTGGCTGATGCCGATACAAACCCAGTTGTGCCTACAGGCTGTGAGGGTGAGGTTCTGCATCAGGATGCCGACGGCCGCTACTATGCCGTTGTTGCCACCACACGTCCGGAGACTATCATGGGCGATACTGCCATGTGTGTCAACCCAAAGGACCCGAAGAACCAGTGGCTACGCGGACATAAGGTTATCGTTCCGCTCGTAAACCGTGTTATCCCTGTTATCGAAGACCGCTATGTTGACATCGAGTTCGGTACCGGTTGCTTGAAGGTTACTCCTGCACACGACGTCAACGACTACGCTCTCGGCAAGACTCACAATCTTGAGACTATCGACATATTCAATCCCGACGGCACTATCTCAGAGGCAGCCGGCATGTACGTAGGTATGGACCGCATGGATGTGCGCAAGCAGATTGCCGAAGACCTGAAGGCAGCCGGCCTGATGGAGAAGATTGAGGACTACGACAACAAGGTAGGATATTCTGAGCGCAACCAGGATACTGCCGTTGAGCCACGTCTCTGCAAGCAGTGGTTCCTCTCGATGAAGCACTTTGCCGACATCGCTCTGCCTCCAGTACTCGAAGGCAAGATCAAGTTCCACCCGACAAAATATGTAACAACATACCGCAACTGGCTGGAGAACATTCAGGACTGGTGTATCTCACGTCAGCTCTGGTGGGGTCATCGCATCCCGGCTTACTTCCTTCCTACTGCCGAAGGCGAGGAGGAGAAGTACGTTGTAGCACTCACTAAGGAGGAAGCTCTTGAAGAGGCTCGCAAGATTGAGGGCTATGAGAACATCACAGCCGACCAGCTCGTTCACGACGAGGACGCTCTTGATACATGGTTCTCATCATGGCTTTGGCCTATCTCGCTGTTCGACGGCATCAACAATCCTGGCAACGAGGAGATCAAGTACTATTATCCCACTTCTGACCTCGTAACAGGTCCGGACATCATCTTCTTCTGGGTAGCCCGTATGATTATGGCTGGCGAGGAATATATGAAGGACGTGCCCTTCCGCAACGTTTACTTCACTGGTATCGTACGCGACAAGTTGGGCCGCAAGATGTCGAAGAGTCTCGGCAACTCGCCCGACCCAATCGGTCTTATCGAGAAATATGGCGCCGACGGCGTACGTATGGGTATGATGCTTTCGGCTCCTGCAGGCAACGACATTCTCTTCGACGAGAGCCTTTGCGAGCAGGGACGTAACTTCAACAACAAGATATGGAATGCCTTCCGACTCGTTAAGGGCTGGCAGGTGGCTGAGGGTGAGCAGCCTGAGGCAAACGCCATTGCAGCCAAGTGGTTTGAGGCTAAGCTGAAGCAGACCAACGCCGAGGTGAACGACCTCTTCTCTAAGTATCGTATCTCTGAGGCGCTGATGGCTGTTTACAAGCTGTTCTGGGACGAGTTCTCAAGCTGGTATCTTGAGATGGTTAAGCCGGCTTATGGCTCACCTATCGACTCAACATCATACAATCAGACTCTCGCCTTCTTCGAGACTCTGCTTAAGATGCTGCATCCGTTCATGCCGTTCATCACCGAGGAATTGTGGCAGCACATCTACGACCGCAACAACGGCGAGTCTATCATGCGTGCCGAACTGAAGCTTGATGCTCCTACCGAGGACGACAACAATATCGCCAACGCTATCGAAAGCGTTAAGCAGATTGTAGGTGGCGTGCGTACAGTACGCAACCAGAAGAACATCCCCAACAAGGACGCTCTCGTGCTGCAGGTGGTTGGTCAGAACAACTTCGAGGCTTATTCTTCGGTTATCACCAAGATGGCTAACCTCTCTGCTATCAATGTTGTGGCTGAGAAGGACGCTACTGCTTCGGCATTCATGGTAGGCACTGACGAGTTTGCAGTTCCTCTTGGCGACATGATTGATGTTGAGGCAGAGATTGCAAAGCAGGAGGCTCAGCTCAAGCACCTTGAGGGATTCCTCGCTGGTGTCAAGAAGAAGCTCTCTAACGAGAAGTTCGTTGCTCACGCTCCCGAGGCTGTCGTAGCTATGGAGCGCAAGAAGCAGAGCGACTCTGAAGAGAAGATTGCTGCGCTGAAAGAATCGCTTGCAGCTTTGAGAAATAAATAAATAAATTAATAACAAAAAGCCCCACCCCCAGCCCCTCCCCCGCAGGGAGGGGAGCAGTATGTTCTGTAGCTCAAATCCTTTCTGGTGTTTCATACACTATGGATTTCATCTATTGTAGATTTCTTTATCTAACAAAGCATATCACTCCCCTCACTGCGGGGGAGGGGTTGGGGGTAAGGCTTTTTTATCTTTTTTACTATATGCTTAAACATTTCTTCTTCCTACTCATTTCCATTATCACCCTCGCATCTTGCGGTAGCGATGATCCCGACGGCCCTACTCCACCCAAGCCATTCGTTCCTACGACAGCTGCAAATACTGTATTTGTTTTTATGCCATATACGGGCGACACAAATCCATTATACAACTCTCTGCTCAACAACATCAACGAAATGGAGGAAGTCATAAAGGAGAATAAAGGATTGGGCGATACCCATCTGATTGTTTTCATATCGAAAGATTATAAGGAGAGCCACCTTATCAACATCGGCTACGAGAATGGCACATGCCGACGCGATACAGTGAAGACATACGACTATGCCTTATACTCGACAGCCGAAGGCATCAGCTCAATACTTGGTGACGTGAAGAAGTATGCGCCTGCAAGTGTTCAATACTCAATGATTGTGGGATGTCATGGCGAAGGATGGATGCCATCCCGCACCCGTAGCACAAGATGGTTTGGCGGAAGCAAATACCAAATCAATATTTCTGACTTGGTAAACGGCTTGAAGAACGCAGATATGTCGATGAACTACATACTGTTCGACGATTGCTACATGTCGACTGTTGAAGTGGCTTACGACTTGCGTGAAGTGACCAATTATCTTATTGCGTCAACAAGCGAGATGATGGCATATGGCATGCCATATCACAAAATATTAAAATACATCATTGGTGTTGAACCTGACTATGCTTCGCTGGCTAAAGAATTCATCAACTTCTACAAATCATATAATAGCCCATACGGCACTATTGGCGTAACCAACTGCAAATATGTAGAACAGATGGCGGCACTGATGAGACAAATCAACGCATCGCACGAGGAATTGACCGATGCTGACAGCAAAGTGCAGGACCTGGATGCCGGACGCCGCACACCTACTGTCTACTTCGACTTCGGCAGTTATGTCAATGCTCTGTGTGCCGACGATGAAGGCGCAAAGGCACAATTCAGCTCTTTGATGAACGAACTTGTACCATACAAGGGTTGTACAGATTACATCTACTCTGCTTATGACGGAAAGGAATTGAAAGTAAACGAATTCTCAGGACTAACAATTAGCGACCCGTCCGAACATTCATCTGCCATTAATACAAAGCAACAGACTGCGTGGTGGAAGGCGACGCATTAATTGAAAATACATACTAATAAAAACGACAATAGAGACAAATGGCAACAATCTTATGCGATATGGCATAGTAGTTATTGTTGACCTTTGTCTCTATTGTCGTTTTTGTATTATCTTCAACGGCATCATCAACAGTTTAAGATGCTGCTAATTGATTTTATTTTCTGATTACCAGACTGTTGTTGTCCAATTCAACATGATGGGCAAAAGAAACGACAGTACCGTCGAACACCGCCGACACATCAATGCCACGGTGCACAAGCTCGTCAATAAGAACCTGGTCGTGGGCTGCACGCGCGGAGTTAAAACCACGTTTTCCTACCTGACTATTGAATGATTCAACAAGTGAAATGAGTGTTGTTGCTGCAAAACGCGCAGCAAAATCGTTGTAAAATGAATTGTTCATAAAGACTTATTTTTGAAATTAAACTTATTTCCACATCGTATCTTGACCACCGTGGCTGTCGTGCTCGGTTGGTGCAGAAAAACTGCTCTTGATGTTTCGAGTGTAAAGGTATAAAGAAAAAAATGTGATTGATAAAGAAACGGGAGGGAAAATGGCTCTATAATTGCTTGAAAAAGTTTACGAGCAAGGAAGCCACGGTAAAGGCAATTCCTACCCCCACCACACCTGTCCACCCGTAATGCTGCCAAGACAGACCGGAAACGAATGTACCGGCAGAACCACCCAAAAAGTAAATGGTCATATAAACGGTATTGATACGATTGATGGCAGATGCGTCAAGGGCGACTACGCTGGTCTGATTCGACAAATGGATGCATTGCATACCGGCATCAATCAGCAAGATAGCAATTATCATCCACAAATAGCTGTCATTCCCCAAAATGCCAGTATCCATGCAGCCAATACTACGCATCCTCCGGCAATAGAGAAGAACCTCGCACCGTACTTTTGTACGTAGCCGCTGATGAAAACCACCGTGGATGCACCTGCCAATCCACACAAACCGAGTGCTCCGATAATGTCGTCGCTAGCAAAAAAAGGTTCCTGTTTCATCCGAAAAGCAAGGCAACTCCATAAAGCGAAGAACGAGCCATAAGCCAATGCCGCCCTCAGCGATGCTATACGCAAGTACGGGTATTTGGAAAGTAGGCGCAACAAAGATTTCATCAACCCTGCATAACTTTCTTGCGAACAGGTAGACAACGCGGGTAGCATCTTGTGAATCATCAGGAAGCATCCGAGCATAAACAAGCAAGCTACAAAATAGACGGAACGCCATCCCCATACATCAGCCAGAAAGCCACTGAATACCCGTGAACCAAGAATACCTATGAGCAGGCAAGATTGTATAATCCCTACGTTGCGCACCTTGTGCGCAGGGGTTGAATAGTAAGATACTAACGGAATGAAAAATTGCGGCATAACCGAAGATGCGCCGGCAAGCAATGATGCGCCCCACACCCAATAGATGTTCGGTGCAAGGGCTATGGCAAGCAAGGCGCACGAAGATATGATATAATTGGTCAATATCAGCTTCTTTCGTGAGACCAAATCACCAAGCGGGATGACAAACACAAGTCCGGTCACATAGCCTATCTGTGTCAATGTCGCTACCATGCTAGCAGAAAAGTCGTTTACCGCGAAATCTTTTGCCATGCTACCCAACAAAGGTTGGTTGTAGTAGCAGTTGGCAACGGAAAGTCCGGTAGCAACTGCCATCAGAGCCAGCAGAGCTACCGGAATGCCTTGATTCTCTCTTAATTCATACTTCATTTGTCGTCTCCTTTCAGTATGACACGACTTTCAATCCTATCAAGGATGCAATGAGCGCGAAGAGGAAGAAAAGCCGGATGGGAGTGGCAGGTTCCTTGAAAACGAATATTCCAATCAAAACCGTACCAACCGCTCCGATTCCCGTCCAAATGGCGTACGCAGTTCCCAAAGGCAAAGTCTGTACCGCTTTGGCAAGCAAAGTCATGCTCAGTACGGTAGAGGCAAGGAAACCGCTTCCCCACAAATAAAATCCAACTCCTGATGCCGCTCTCGCTTTCCCTAAACAGAATGTGAGGCTCACCTCAAACAATCCTGCCAATAATAAGATTATCCAATTCATACCTATGTTTTATTAAATTCGGGCGCAAAAATAAACAAACAATCCCTAATAGCTTTTTGCATTTGGCAAAAACAGACTTTTCATTTGACAAAAAACATCTGTTTATTCTCGTTTCCGGATGCTATTGTATAATTTTGCACAATAACAACAGCAATGAACTATGGATATAAAGGAAATCATCAACCAAAGATATGCCATGCCGGACGCATCTTTGGACAGGTTGCAACAATGCCTGACGGAAGTCTCATATCCCAAAGGATTCAGAGTATTGGAATGCGGCAAGGTGGAGAAAGACATCTTTTTCATTAAACAAGGCATTGTCCGTGCCTATACTTCGGTGGATGGGAAAGAAATTACTTTTTGGGTCGGCAAAGAGGGAGCGACCCTTGTTTCTATGAAAGGCTATGTAAATGACGAGCCGGGATATGAAACAATGGAATTGATGGAAGATTCCGTCTTATATGTATTGAAAAGGAAAAAAATGAAAGAGCTGTTTTCGGAAGACTTGCACATCGCCAATTGGGGACGGCGTTATGCGGAGATGGAGCTGCTTGCCACTGAGGAACGGCTGATTTCTATGTTGTCCGCTATCGCTTCGGAACGGTATAAGGAGCTATTGGAGAAAGAACCAGATTTGTTACAGCGATTGCCGCTGGGAAGTATTGCCACCTATTTAGGCGTAACACAGGCAAGTCTGAGCCGGATTAGGGCAAAAATCAGGTTCATCCAGAATATGGAGTGATAGAAGTGTGAATTGCAGTTTATCGGTGAGAAGATAGGACGAGAGGACTTGTTGATATTTTAAGACAAGAGAACATAAGGACAAGAGGTTTAAGATATAATAGGACAAGGGGCAAGTGGTACGCCCCGAAGGGTAGGGTGTATTATTTATGGCTCATCCGCGAGTAATGCGACAGTCAGTGGTCTATAATTTCTTCATAACTTGCCGCCATGCCGAGCGCAGTCCAGGCGATAGAGGTTCGCAGCTTATCATTTCAAGCGTTTGGCGCAGTTCATTAAGCAGTTCGGGCCAATAGCGCATTTGCTCGTAGGCAAGCTTGATGCATTGCGCTCTAACGGCATAAGGCGACTTGGGGTCAGCGAGTCGCGTCAGGCAGAAGTCTATAAAATCGGTACGGATATCTTCTTCGGTATAAGGCTGACGAAGAAGCAGATTGAGCATTAGACGAAGCTTTGTAGCATCCTTCTCATTCAAGCAACGGTCAATAAGCTGGTCGTGCTTGGCATATAGCCACTCCATGTCTACTGCAGCAAAATGCGTGAATACCCACAGCGCATTGGTTGCTACACGGCGGTCGGAGTCCAATGTCAACTGGTATAGCTGCTCCTTAAGACTGTTGTTACGCTCGCCTTGGGTCAAGGCGCATAGCTCATGGATGTCGGATTGGGAAAGGCGGTTGATGAGTGAGAATTTCATTGCTTTTAATTTATAACACCTGTTTCTATCTCGTTTTCAAGATACGAGAACACATATACTGCCCCTTCATAATACAAACCACAAGCAGGATTACACAATCGCTTATAGGTTTCTGAAGAATACAATTCGTCAAGAGCCTTCTTCATATTCCACCCATACTTATGCATCAACATTTCTACCAACTCGGTAGAGAGGCATTCAATTTGAAATTGGATATCTTCGCTCATAATTAGATTTTCTGTAAGTAACGTATTGCTTTTTCTGTTCCAAAGAAATATTGAATTGCAGGCTTGTGAAAACGCAGTTCTTCAATCATTCTCTCTATGCCAATGTATCCCTGAATGAAGCGCCGCATCTGTAGACCTACCGTATCGTTTGCTATCGGACCTACAACTATATCATAAGAATGTATAGGATGTGAAGTCAAATTCTTTCTGTTCTTTAAGATAAATTCAGCCCACTCCACAGAGTAGTCCTCAAATATTTTAACAGACAACGACACACTTTTAGAAGAAAGCAGGCTGTCGTCAAACAAGTAAGCATTAACAATCGGTTCCCCTTCCTGCATTCTTTGAGAAGTACGAACTGCCATTTCCATTGCCTGTTCCTTATTAGGATTCAAATAAAATCCACAACCAAAGTCCTTGCCTTTACGTGAACGACACAATTCTATCTTGTCAATCACAACGTTGCTTCCATGATATAATTTCAGCATCCTACTCGCCCTCCATTCTTTTGGCATAACAACATAATATCCTCCACAGCATCCTCTATAGAAAGAGTATGCTCTGCAGCATAACAATCTATAAGGAAATCAATTCCCTTAAACCTGCGTAAATAGGCGTATGACTGTGATAATGTCAAACTAAAACGATTGGCGAAAGCACCGACACAGCAGTTTACATATTCTATTATATTATGTGTCAAGTCCATAAACTTCTAAAGCTTTAGTTATTATTCAAATAAGTATCTCACCGCAAATCTACAACAATAAATCCAAACGGCAAAATGTTTTCATAAAATGTTAGAAGCTACAATCGTTTGAAAATATAAAATGGCAGGATTCTGTATATTAGAGCAAGTATGTGCCATCGTTTGGTGACATAGACTTTTGACTTCTTTTTGCTAATAGCAGCAATGATTTGACTAGCCACCTTCTCTACCGGCATCACCCAAAACAAACCTTCTCCCTTTGCCATAGCTGTGTCAACAAGACCTGGTCTGACATCTGTTACGGTTATGCAACCACCATTTCTGAAAGCCTTTTTGCGTATTGCTTCCATATAATTAATTTGATAAGCTTTTGTTGCGCTATAGGCTGGAGCAGCCGGTTCACCCCGCAATCCACCAGCAGAAGTTATAGCTACAAGATGACCATAACCTTGTTGTTCAAAAATGCAATACAATCTATCAATAACATATGTCCAACCAACAACATTAGTATCAATGGCAGGACGCTCAACCGCATAGTCAAGCGTGGCATTAATGTCACCAACACCTGCACACATAATAGCAAGGTCAAAGTGACCAAACTCTTTTAGAAGAGTATTTATCGCTTGTTCTATCTCATTTAAGTTTGTGACATCTGCTTTTGAAACAATGGTTTTGGACGGATACTGCTGACTTAATTCATTAAGCAGATTTGTTCTCCGACCTACAATGCCAATACGATTATCTGCATTGGCATATTTCACAAAAAGAGCTTTACCAATACCAGAAGTAGCTCCGATTATAACAATATTCATACTGTAATTTTTTGTGCAAAGTTAATACTTGCCCATTAAAAACAGCACGTATTCTAAGACTATAAAACATTATATGGGCAAACTCTCAAAGTGTTTTGAGAGTTTGCTACCCAAAAGTAATTTCCCTACGTATATTGCTTATAGTTGTTGGTGTAACTTTCAGATAAGATGCTATATCCTTCAAGTTGATACTTTGAACTAATTCCGGACAACGGATTAGCAAACGCTTATATCGTTCTCTGGTTGTCATACGATAAGTATCAAGATATTGTGTATAAACTTGAGCAAAAAGACAATCGGATATAGCCTGTTTGAGTCCTTTAGTATTTACAGAATCTAATAACGTCCCCAGTTCTTTCCCTAATATTTGGAATACCTTACACGTAGTTCCAGCCACAATAGTTAACTCAGACTTTCTGCCTGTAAGACAATTCGGATAGTCAGCCACAAACTCTCCTTCGAAGGCAAAACCCGTACAGTAGTCTTTACCTTCCTCTTCATTATTCACCATATACTTGAAGCATCCACGCTCCACATAAGCCACATATTGTGACGGCTTGCCTGCATCCTCAAATATCTCACCACGCTTCAATAAGCGTTCTTCTCCATGTTCCATGCAGTAAAGACGCAGAGTCTCAAGATTAAGTCCATCCTTATACAAATTGAACATCTTCACTTATGATTTCTTTGGGCAATATGATATAATTTCAGCATCCCTATCGTCCTCTATTCTTTTGACTAATAAAACAAAAACGACAATAGAAACAATGGTTGGCAATTCTCTTGTGATGAGTTGTCAGTCATTGTCTCTATTGTCGTTATGTCGTTTTGAGTTTTGAGTTTTGAATTTTGAGTTGTGCGCTTCGCGCATTTTGAATTTACCAATTACGAATTCCTAATTCAACATTGAACAATTCAAAATCGGCGTAGCCGACAATTCAACATTCAAAACTCAAAATTCAACATTGCCATAGGCAACATTCTACATAGCTGTAGCCGCTACCAGCCATCCGTATACGCAGCTGCATACACCGAAGAGGAGTACGCCTGCTGTGCAGAGGGCGAGAGCTGTGCGTGTAGCGCCATCGCTCTGGAATGTAGCGATTGGAGAATCTGTCTTGTTGATGTACATGCACTTCACAATCTTCAGATAGTAGTAGAGTGACGGTACGGTGTTAACCAATGCCAGGAACACTACTGCGTAGGCAATGTTAGTACCCTGCTGGGCTGCTGCCATGAACACGAAGAACTTACAGAACATACCAGCGAATGGAGGAATACCAGCCAATGAGAAGAGAGCGAGTGTGAGGAGGAACGAGAGCTTAGGGTTGGTGGTGTAGAAACCATCGAACACCGACATCTCTGTGTTGCCCTTGCCACGTGTCTCAACGACGTTGATTACGGTGAACACTGCCATGTTGGCTGCAACGTAGATGAGTACGTAGTACATCAAGGCTGTGAGGCCCATTGTCTCGTTGCCAACGGCTGCAAGCATGATGTAACCTGCCTGTGAGATAGAGCTGAATGCCATGAATCGCTTAAGCTCTGTCTGACGAAGTGCGAAGAGGTTGGCGATGGTGATGGTGAGCACGATGACGATGTACATCAGTGTCTCGTAGTATTCTACCATCGGACTGAACACCTTCAGCAAGATTGTCATCAAGGCGAAAGCAGCAGCACCCTTAGATACAACGCTCAGATAACCTGTCACGGCTGTAGGAGCGCCCTGATATGTATCAGCTGTCCAGAAGTGGAAAGGCACAAGCGAAATCTTGAAACCGAGTCCGCTGAAGAAGAACACAAGACCCATTATTGTCAAAGGTGTTGCGCTAATCTTGGCAGCCATATCGTCGAAGTAGAGTGTGCCACAAGCACCATAGAGGAACGAGATGCCATAGAGCATAACGCCGCTTGAGAATGTAGCGGTGAGGATGAACTTGGCAGCGCCCTCAGCCGAAATCTTCTTATACTTGTCGAAAGCCACGAGGCAAGCCATAGGTACAGAAGCCATTTCCAGACCGAGGAAGAACATAAGGAAATGTCCTGATGAAATCATCATGTACATACCAAGCAATGTAGAGATGATGAGCTCGTAGAACTCACCCTCCTTGCGCAGCACATCCTCACGCTCAATCCATGACTGAGCCATAACAACAACAATGTACGCTCCGGCTGTAAGGATGACCTTCATCACCTGAGCAGCTGCTGTGGCTGTATAGAGTCCTGCAAATGCCTCTGCAGGCTGGGCATTGAAGCATAATACCACCTGAGCTACCAACAAAGCACATGTCAGCATGCTCAATGTAGCGTGTTTCTTCTCGCCCTTCAAGAAGAGGTCGGCGAGGAATACTATCACGAGGATTGCCATGAGGCCAGCCTCGGGTATCATATTAAAAAACTGACTATAATCCATTTTTTACTGCTGAACGGTTATTAAAGTGTTGGAATTACGCTAAGGATAGGAGCTACTGCATTGTTGATGACGTGGCTTGCCCACAATGGAGCCGAACCAAGACCAGCAACACAGAAGATGAGGCAGCATACAGCGAAACGCTCGTCCCATGTAGCATCGGTGAGCTCCTCGAAGTGCGGGTTCTTCACCTTCTCGAAAAGGATGAAGCCTACAGTACGGAGGATGTACACAGCTGTCACAACGATTGATGTGATGGCGATGATGGTGCAGCAACGGTGGAATGTATCGGCATTCTCGAACGAACCGTTGAAGATTGTCATCTCAGCGATAAAGCCAGAGAAGCCCGGAAGACCGAGGTTGGCAAGACCGGCAATCACATAACCTACTGAGAGGAACGGCATAATCTTCATCAAACCGCCAAGCTCGCGGATGTCACGTGTATGTGTACGACCGTAAATCATACCGATGAGGGCAAAGAAGAGAGCTGTCATCAAACCGTGAGAGAGCATCTGAAGGATAGCACCCGTGCAAGACACGCGTGTCATCATCAACAGAGCGAAGAGCACCAAGCCACAGTGTGAAACTGAAGAGTAAGCGTTGATGAACTTCAAGTCGGTCTGAACGCAAGCCGAGAATGCACCGTAAACTACTGAGATAGTGGTGAGGATAAGGAATATCCAAGCCAAATCATGAGCAGCCTGTGGCAGGAGGAACATGGCGATACGGAAGCAACCGTAGCCACCAAGCTTCATAAGCACACCAGCGTGGAGCATTGACACAGATGTAGGGGCACAACCGTGACCGATCGGTGACCATGTGTGGAACGGGAACAGAGCACCAAGTACACCGAAACCGATAAACACAAACGGGAACAACACGTTCTGAATGGCTGCCGGGATGTGATTGTTGTGGGCAATCTCAAGGATGCTCATTGTAGAGGCACCGTTGAAGAAGTAGATACCTACCAAGCCGAGGATGATGAGGGCTGAACCACCCATAAGCATCAATGTCAGCTTCATGGCTGCATACTCCTTGCGACCTGAACCCCAGTAGCCAATCAAGAGGTACATAGGGATGAGAGCTACCTCATAGAACATGAACATGGTGAAGAGGTCGATCGAGATGAAGAAACCGTAAACACCTGTTGAGAGCAATGTGAACCACATGAAGAACTCCTTGGTAAGCGGCTTAAGCTTCCATGAAGCGAAGGTACCTGTGAACACGATGATGCTCGAAAGCAGAAGCATCACAACGGAGATGCCGTCAACACCCACCTCATAATTGATGTGGAGTGCAGGGAACCATTCCGTAGTGGCGCGGAGAATCATCTCCTCGGTGTTGCCTGCTGCGCGCTCGCCGATGAAGTGGAGTGTGAGCCATACGCTCAGTGCCAAGAGGCAGGATGAACCGGCAACCATCACACCACGCACCTGATTGACGTTGCGTGCGATCCAAA
>ERZ1031449.23-NODE-23-length-35308-cov-10.136017_pt1 | contig 35308 bp, 28 predicted proteins | sample MGYA00516705_ERZ1031449 | MGnify/ENA primary metagenome ERZ1031449 (study PRJEB33719, sample SAMN04261152) | wastewater metagenome | biome: rural village; feature: human; material: feces | host: Homo sapiens | place: El Salvador | collected 2013-01-14 ... | reverse complement strand
GCTCTGCAAGACTTACGGCAAGACCATCACCCCGTCGGGTCCCGTATATAAAGCAGTGGTGCGTGAGGCTGATGCGCTCGTTGTAAGTTTCGACTATGCCGATGGTCTCACCACATCCGACGGCAAGTCGCCGTCTACCTTCGAGATAGCCGAAGTGGAGGGAATGTATTATCCAGCCACAGCCGTCGTATCGGGAAGCACCGTTCGATTGACCTCGCCCGAGGTGAAGCATCCGCGCTACGTACGCTATGGATGGCAACCGTTCACCCGAGCCAACCTTGTCAATGGCGACGCTCTGCCAGCGTCTACGTTCAGAGGCGAAGCACAATAACGCAATAGAATAATAAAAACAAAAACAGCGGATTAGCTCATTTGCTAACCCGCTGTTTTTTTATTTAACAACTTACCAAATTCTTTTTATTTTTGCGTGTCAATCTTGTTTGCCACGCTCACGGCCTGAGCAATTGTAATTGCAAGAAAGCCGAAAATTACCATAGATACCATAATCTTTTTACCTTTAAGTTAAACTGTTTTCTTTAATTACTCTGTTATCCTTTTTGCACTGCAAAGGTAGAAAAGAATGGCTGTGTACGCAAACAACACGCCTAAAACTTGGTTTTTTGCTTATTTTTGTTGACGCAAGTCAAAATATAAGGTTCATACGAACTGTGAATTGATTCATTCTTTAAACTTCTGGAACTGTTGCAAGGAATTTCTTGATTTCATCATCAGAAACAGCATAGTCATGCAAGTCGCCATTGATATAACTCTCATAGGAAGGCATATCAATAAGTCCATGTCCTGACAGACAGAACAGAATCACCTTTGCTTCTCCAGCTTCCTTTGCCTTCATAGCCTCGCGAATAGTAGCAGCAATAGCATGACAACTCTCTGGCGCAGGAATAATACCTTCTGTACGTGCAAAAAGCATACCTGCCTTGAAAGACTCAGACTGAGGAATATCAACACCATGCATATATCCGTCCTTAATCAACTGAGAAATAATCATACCGGCACCATGATAACGCAAACCGCCAGCATGGATATTCGCAGGCTTGAAATCATGACCTAAGGTGTACATTGGAAGCAATGGTGTATAACCAGCCTCATCACCAAAGTCGTATTCAAACTTACCACGAGTCAACTTAGGACAGCTTTCTGGTTCTGCTGCAATAAATTCAGTATTCTTTCCATCCTTAATCTTATGACGCATGAAAGGGAAGGCGATTCCACCAAAGTTACTACCACCACCAAAACAAGCTATCACAGTATCAGGATACTCACCAGCCATAGCCATCTGCTTTTCTGCCTCCAGACCAATGACTGTCTGATGAAGAGCCACGTGATTTAACACAGAACCCAAAGTATATTTACAACCAGGAGTTGTTGTAGCCAACTCTACAGCCTCACTGATAGCAGTTCCTAATGAACCAGGATGATGAGGGTCACGAGTGATGATGTTTTTACCAGCTCTTGTACTCATAGAAGGAGAACCCTCTACTGTAGCGCCAAAGGTACGCATGATACTGGAACGATATGGTTTTTGCTGCATGGTTATCTTTACCTGATAGACAGCCGCTTCCAATCCATAGAGTTTGGCTGCATAAGACAAAGCTGCACCCCACTGACCAGCACCTGTTTCTGTTGTGACATTCGTGTCACCCTCTTGCTTACAATAGTAACACTGAGGCAGAGCAGAATTGATCTTATGCGAACCTAATGGGTTGGTACTCTCATTTTTGAAATAGATATGAGCTGGAGTACCTAAAGCTTCTTCCAAAGCATAAGCACGAACCAGTGGAGTAGAACGATAGAAAGTGTATTTCTCCAATACATCTTCAGGAATATCTATCCACGCATGCTCCTGGTCCAATTCCTGCTTGGAACATTCCTTATTGAATATATGTGAAAGATCATCAGCACTGAGAGGCTGGTGGGTCTTAGGATTCAATGGAGGCAATGGTTTATTAGGCATGTCTGCCTGAATATTATACCATTGCGTTGGGATTTCACTCTCCTGCAAAATAAATTTCTTCTGTTTCATGTGGTATCATTTTATTTTAATTATTATGTATTTCCTTACATCATGTTGGTAGACGAGTCTATTTTGCGACAAAATTACAAAAACATTTGAGATAAAAGAAAAAAATGCGACGATTTTGCATTTGTAATGAAAATGTAACGCCTCCGCAATACGTGTGAATAGTATTATGTTTATCTTTGCAAACGTAAAGAGAATAACATATCGCACAATGAAACAGAATGCACGCATACTTGTTGTAGATGACGAGCAGGACCTGCTTGAAATCTTGAAGTTCAATCTTGAGACAGAAGGCTATGAGGTTGCGACAGCCACGTCTGCCGAAGACGCCCTGCAGCTCGACATCGCCTCGTTCGACCTCCTGCTGCTCGACGTGATGATGGGCGGCATGTCGGGATTTGCTATGGCGCGCCAGCTTAAGGACAATCCTGCCACAGCACAGGTTCCTATAATATTCCTCACAGCGCGCGACACTGAGAACGACACAGTGACGGGATTCAATCTCGGTGCCGACGACTATATCTCCAAGCCTTTCTCGCTGCGTGAGGTGATGGTACGCGTGCGTGCCGTGCTGCGTCGCACCGCCAAGGAGAACAGTGAGGAAGAGGCAAAGACGTTGTCGTATCAGGGCATTGTGATGAACCTCGACCGCAAGACGGTGAGCGTAGACGGCGAAGACATCCCATTCACCAAGACCGAGTTCGAACTTCTCCACCTATTGCTCGACGAGCGTGGCCGCGTGTTCTCGCGCCAGGAGCTCATCGAGCGCATCTGGCCTAAGGATGTGCTTGTGCTTGATCGCACCGTCGATGTCAACATAACTCGACTCCGCAAGAAGATAGGACGCTTCGCCAAGTGTATCGTCACACGCCTCGGCTTCGGCTACTACTTCGATTCCTAAACCTCAAGCATGACCTTCACCACGAATGTCTCGAATCTCACGAATTCAGCAATGTAACGATTCGTGTGATTCGTGCGATTCGTGTTCAGTCTCAAGCATGACCTCCACCACGAATATCCCGAATCTCACGAATTCATCAATGTAATGATTCGTGTTATTCGAGCGATTCGTGTTCAGTCTCAAGCATGACCTCCACCACGAATATCCCGAATCTCACGAATTCATCAATGTAACGATTCGTGTTATTCGAGCGATTCGTGTTCAGTCTCAAGCATGACCTTCACCACGAATATCCCGAATCTCACGAATTCAGCAATGGAATGATTCGTGTGATTCGTGCGATTCGTGTTAAAACAATAATATTATGCGAATATCCGTAGGAACAAAACTATATTTTAGTGTACTGTCGCTGTTTCTGCTCTTTGCCGTGTCGTTCATCATCTTCCAGCAGGCACGCGAGAAGCAGTATAAGATAGACACGCTCAATCTGAAACTGCAGGACTACAACTCGCGCATGGCTGAGTTCTACAGCAACACGACCGACCGCTCGGAGACGGTGTTCAACAATTATGTGCGCCGCCACTACATGTCGCGCCTGCGTGTCACACTGATACGTCCCGACGGACGCGTAGTGTACGACAGCCGCTTGAAGCAATACTCGCACATTAGCAATCATGCCTCGCGTCCGGAGGTGGCAATGGCACTCAAGCACGGTTCAGGCTCTACCGTGGAGCGCAGCAGCAAGACGTTCAACAGCGACTATTTCTATTCTGCCACGTATTTTCCGCACGACTCTATCGTCATACGTTCGGCACTGCCATACACCAGCGACCTCGCCCGTTCGCTGCAAGCCGACCAGCACTACATTTGGTTTGCCGTCATAACGATACTTCTGCTCACCGTAGTGCTCTATCGCTTCACCAGCCGACTGGGCGACAACGTGCAGAAACTCCGTACCTTTGCTTCGCGAGCCGACCACGGTGAGTCGCTCGACACGGAAGACCTCATTGCGTTTCCTGCCGACGAGCTGGGCGAAATTGCCGAGCGCATCATCAAGATTTACAAGCGCTTGCAGTCGACACGGCGCGAACAGGACATACTCAAACGCCAGTTGACACAGAACATAGCCCACGAACTCAAGACCCCCGTGGCGAGCATCCAGGGCTATCTGGAGACAATACTCGACAATCCCAACATCAACGACCAGATGCGCGAGCAGTTCCTGGGCCGTTGCTACGCCCAGAGCCAGCGCCTCACGTCGCTCCTGCACGACATCTCTACGCTCAACCGCATGGACGACGCGCCCGAAATGACGAGCACCGAGAACGTCAACATATCGCAGATGGTGCAGAACATCCAGAAGGAGACAGCCCTGCAACTGCAGCAGAAGCACATGACATTCAACAACCGTCTGCCAGACAACATCGTGGTCAGGGGCAATCAGAGTCTGCTCTACAGCGTGTTCCGCAATCTCACCGACAACGCCATTGCCTATGCGGGCGAAGGCACTACCATAACTCTTACGGCTCAGCGTCCCGGTGCCTACATAGTTGAGTCGGACATCAGCGACGAAGGTGGCTCAGCCAAGTGGACATTCACCTTTGCCGACAACGGCGTTGGTGTGCCCGCCGAGCATCTGCCGCGCCTCTTCGAGCGCTTCTATCGGGTGGACAAGGGACGTTCGCGCAAGATGGGAGGCACCGGCCTGGGGCTCGCCATAGTCAAGAACGCCGTGCTTCTGCATGGAGGAACGATACGGGTGAGCCAGAACGAAGGCGGCGGATTGAAGTTCGTATTCTCGTTGAAGATATAACAGAGAAAGGGGTAAGGTTTGTATTATAAAACAAACCTTACCCCTTTTAGTGTATACTCGCGCATAGTGCCGTCGGCGAGCGTCAGATGCAGGCGGCCGTCAACCGAAACGTGGTCGATGCGGGCGCTGAATTGCTCGCCCGTAGCGGTGTCTTCGTAGGCGTGCGTGCCCTCGCGGCGATACAGAGCTGCATGATATTGACTGACGATGGCGTCGGCATGTCCGCTTACGGCAAGCGTGTAGTAGTGGTCGAAGTGGTGTAGAATTTCGTCGAGCAGCTGTTCTGGCGGAGTCTCTACACCTATTATATTATATAGCGACACAGGATTGGGCGCGTCGCTGTGAAACTCCCGTTGGTTGACATTGAGTCCGGTGCCGTAGATGCAACGTGCCAGAGTGCGCCCCTTCACCGATGTCTCGATGAGCGTGCCGCTAATCTTTCGGTCGTACCAGTATATGTCGTTGGGCCATTTCAGACTGATGCCGTCGGTGTATTTGTCGAGCGCAGCCTTTATGGCGAGCGCTCCCGCCATCGACAAGATGAACTGGCGGGTGATGTCTATGGTCGTCGGGCACACCAGAATGGAGAACAGCAGATTCTTTCCTGCCTCGCTCTCCCATTTGTTGCTGCCCTGACCGCGTCCGGCAGTCTGCCAGTCGGCGTAGACTACGGTCATACTGTCGTTGTCGGGCGACGGCAGTGTGCGCAGATAGTCGTTGGTTGAGGCTGTCTGTGCGAGATGAATTATTTTATGTTGCATCATTTACGTTTTCGTATAAAATCAATTAATTTTGCATCTGCAATCAATCCAAACATAACTATTATGGACGAAAAACAGAAGCAACAGGCTGCCGACGAGCAGTTCATGCGCCGTGCTCTTGATGAGGCTATGGCGGCTCGCGACGCTGGCGAGATACCCGTTGGGGCAGTAGTAGTGGCTGGGGGCCGCATCATAGCGCGTGCCCACAACCTCACCGAGACTCTTGGCGATGTCACGGCGCATGCCGAGATGCAAGCCATCACGTCGGCTGCCAATCAGTTGGGCGGCAAATACCTCACCGACTGCACCCTATATGTCACCCTCGAACCCTGCATCATGTGTGCCGGAGCGATAGGGTGGGCGCAGATAAGGCGTGTAGTGTATGGCGCGAGCGACGACAAGCGCGGCTACTCACAGTTCGCCCCCAAAGCGCTTCACCCCAAATGTACAGTCACTACGGGCATTCTCGAAGACGAATGCAGAGAGTTGATGACGCAGTTCTTCAAGAGCAGAAGATAATATTACTTCACTGCCTCCACAGTATACCCCTGGGCCTTCAGCAGCTCGATGATGCCTCGTTTGCCCGGCAAATGTCCAGCACCAACGACAAACAGCGTAGGCTTTTCCGTCATGATGGCAGGCATACGCTTTGCCCAGTCGGCGTTGCGGCGGTATAACAGCTGGTCCATCTCGTCGGGAGTGGCATCGCAGGCGGCGTCAAACTTCTCGTTCATTATGTCGAGCAGCGTCTTGACGTCCTGCGCATAATAAGCCTTAGCCATACGCTCGGTAAGAGAGGCATAGTAGTCGGTGTGGTTGAGGAAGCAGTCGAGCTGAGCCACCTGGCGCTCAAGCGAAGCACCGAACAATACTCCCATCTGAAATTCCATAGTCTCCAGACCGCCTACAGGCTCGTTGTTGTTCTTTGCCTGTACCTGGAAGTACTGGTCGATGGTGTTGGTAGGGTCGAATTCGCCCATGTGTGCCGCCATATACTGCAACACATTCAACTGCGTAAGGAGTGCGGCAGGCGAGAGGCGTCCCATCTGAGCGCCCACTACCGGGTTGTTCAGGTCAACCCCCATATACTGCTTCAGCAGCGTGTTGAGCTTCTTGTACTGGTCGGCATTGAGCACCGTTTGCAGCGTCTTGCCCTCGGGCAGCATCATGTGTGCCTGCATGGCACGCAGCGAGTCGGGATTGGTCATGTCGTCCCATTTCAGTTCGCCGTACACCTGGTCGGTATTGTCGAGAGCCGTGCGTATTCCAGCCACTTTTTCTACAAACGGCGTATTGGCAATATGGAAAGTACCGAATACATACGAGGGCTTTTTGAGGTCCTTGCCCGATATGCTGTACAGCAGTTGGGCGTTGGCTGTCAGGGCGCAGACAAGCGCCAACAGAACGATAGAAAACACTTTTTTCATATTATTTATTGTTAAATGATAAGTTACTTGTTGCAATAATTGCGTGAATTTAGCCCTTTTATTTGATATTTTGCGTACATTTGCAAATCTAAGAGTCTTATTTTGGGTATACGCCCGATTTTATTAACGGAAATAACAGAGAAATATTTTCAAAAACAACCTATAAAAAATGAACAATCTCAACCAAATCATCAGCCACTTCAGCATCACTGGCACTGTGGCAGACGTGAAGCCATTAGGCAACGGACTTATCAACGACACCTACAAAATCACCACAGCCGAGGCCGACGCACCCGACTATGTGCTTCAGCGTATCAACGACTCGATATTCACCGATGTCGACTTGTTGCAGCACAACATCGAGGAGGTTACCACACATATCCGTGAGCTGCTCGTAAAGGAGGGCGCTGACGACATCGACCGTCGCGTGCTCACATTCATCAAGGCCGACAACGGCAAGACATACATCAAGGACGAGGAAGGCAAGTTCTGGCGTATCTCGATGTTCATTCCCGACGCTGTGACAGTAGACGCTGTCAATCCCGAGTCGTCATACCACGCAGGCAAGGCATTCGGCAAGTTTGAGTCGCAGGTAGCCGACATCACCGACCGTCTGGGCGAGACCATCCCCAACTTCCACAACATGGAGCTGCGTCGCGACCAGCTGCGCCAGGCTGTCAAGGAAGACCGTGCCGGACGTGCCGCAGGCGTCAAGGACTTCATCGACGAAATCGAGAAGTATATGGACGAGATGTGTCTTGGCGAGCGCCTCTTCCGCGAGGGCAAGCTCCAGAAGCACGTATGCCACTGCGACACCAAGGTAAACAACATGATGTTCGACAAGCAGGGTCGCGTACTTTGTGTCATCGATCTCGACACCGTGATGCCTTCATTGTTCGTGAGCGACTACGGCGACTTCCTGCGCACAGCAGCCAACACCATCGCCGAGGACTCGCCCGAGTTCGACAAGATCGACTTCCGTATGGACATCTTCGAGGCTTTCACACGCGGATACGTTGAGTCGGCTTCAAGCTTCCTCACTCCGCTCGAAATCTCATTGTTGCCCTACGCTGCCGAGCTGTTCCCATACATGCAGGCAGTACGCTTCCTCTGGGACTACCTCAACGGCGACCATTACTGGAAGTGCTCTTATCCCGAGCACAACCTCACACGTGCCCGCAACCAGTGGCACCTCTTCCTCAAGGCTCGTGAGCACGAGGCTGAGATGAAGAAGTTTATCGAGGCGCTGTAATACAATATTTGCATTTCTAACCGCTCAAAACTACGAGTTGAACGCACAAGGAAATCTTTGATGCGAAATTCGTGAGTTTTGAGCGGTTAGTGATATATTGCTGATACACAATGGGTTGTGACGAATGCTGCCCAAATGCGCAATCGTCACAACTCACAAAAAGCTTCATTTTTTTGCAAAAGGAGTCCTTTTGCCCTACAACTGTAGTCGTTTTGCTCTCCAACTGTAGCCCTTTTGCCTTGCAAAAGTGGTCCATTTGCTCGGCAAAGAAGCCCCGAATCAATAAAAACATGAACTATTGACGTTGTAAAACTACAGAAAACGCCATCGCAAATCTCTATAATCGATTTTTATTTTGTAACACTTTTTTACTGCCTGTACTATATTTGCATAATTAACAGGAAGGAGCGCTGTACCAACTATAAAGTACTTTATTATAATCGTATGATTGTCTATGATTGTCTCTATTGTCGTCAATAAAAAAAGTAATGCAGTTTTCGGTTGAATGCTTGTGCAACTTTTTATACTCTTTGTGCGTCAAACAATCATAGAGATATAAAAATTGAAAACAAAACAACAGCGAATTATGATATTCTCAACAACTCCTACCCTTGAAGGGCATCCCATCCGTGAGTATCGCGGAGTGGTGACGGGCGAGACAATAGTCGGCGCCAATGTGTTTAAGGACTTTATGGCTGGCATACGTGATTTCTTCGGCGGTCGCAGTGGCACCTACGAGAAGGTGCTGCGTGAAGCCAAGGATTCTGCAATGCGCGAAATGGCGGAGCGTGCCGAACGAATGGGATGCAACGCCATTGTGGGCATCGACCTCGACTACGAGACAGTAGGCGAGAGCGGCTCGATGCTTATGGTGACGTGCAGCGGTACGGCTGTTGTAATTTAAAATAGCCGACAATAGAGCGGTGTAACAGTAGCGGAGGTCTCCGGCCTCCGCAGCTGTTTTTTCTCCATTCAGTTAAACAACATACAAAGGAACACAAAAAAGCTGTTCTTGCTTCTTGTAGGGGAGCATCGAGAATCTAACAGCTTGTAAGTCGGGATTCGCTTTGAGAAGAGACATTAGTGAGTTGGCTCTCACATTACCCTCAGCCTTAACTTCTATAGGCAACAGTTTCCCCTTATATTGTATTACAAAATCTAATTCCAAGCGTGAGTCATCAGTCTTATGATAATATATCGGAGAGATATTTCTGCTCTTCATTTCCTGCAATACATATTCTTCTGTCATACCTCCTTTATATTCGGAGAAGATTTGGTTATTGATAAGAATTTGTGCTGGGTCGACATTGACCATCGCCCCCAACAAACCTATATCCAGAAGATAAAGTTTAAATACAGAAAAATCCTCATATATATCCAAAGGCAGAGCTGGCTTAGTGCATCTTGGAACCTTATAAAGAAGTCCTGAATCAACCAACCATTCAATGGCAATTTCAAAGTCTTTAGCTCTTGCACCTTGACGAAGTGCGCCGTATATGAACTTCTTATTGTCCTTAAACAGTTGGGAAGGGATGCTCTTCCATACCATTTTAATTCTTTCTATTTGTTCCTTAGGTGAATGCTTGGAGAAATCACGCTCATAGCCTTTAAGTATCTCCTTTTGTACTTCTTCAATACTTCTTTCAATGCCCCTGATTCCACATATTTCTTCACGGCTTCTGGCATTCCTCCCACATAATAATATTGGCGAAGAAGATCAACGTATTTTTCGTGTAGGAGATTAGTTATCTCAAAGTTCTGTTCTTCCAGTAGTTGATAACATTGCTTCTCACCTTTGGCAAGTAGGAATTCTCCATAACTCATCGGATAAATATCTATCTCGTTAACCTTGCCTACCGGATATGAAACATCATGATGCAATGAGATTCCTAATAATGAACCAGCTACTGCAATATGATATTCCGGAGCATTCTCGCAAAAGTACTTTAATGCCTCAATGGCTTCTGGTATTTCCTGCACTTCATCCAAGATTATAAGTGTATCTCCAGGAGTAATGTCAACATGGATAATAGCGCTGAGAGAAAGTAAAATTCTCTCAACGTTAAAATCCTGTTGGAAAACCTGCTCAACCAATTCGTTTTTGCGGCATATAATATATGCCTCTTTGGCATATTCGCGTTTGGCAAACTCACGTAAAGCCCAAGTCTTTCCCACTTGTCTCGCTCCATTCACAATCAGAGGCTTTCTGTCTTTACGCTCTTTCCATTCTTTAAGTCGTTGCAATACAAATCTTTCCATAATGTTGCTTACATTTTTCTGCACATAAAAATGGTTGTTGAGTACATTTTTCTGCACATAATTTGTAAGCAAAGATACATTTTTCTGCACATAAAAATGGTCGTTGAGTACATTTTTCTGCACATATTTCTATAAACTTAACATATTGATTTCTTATATTCCTGTTTTTATCCATTAAATTGCATCGTAGTGGATAAAAAACGGCTTTTTTATCCACTACAGCGTATTTATTGGATAAAAAGCTGTATATTTGCCATAGTTAATGTGCAATATACGAGCAAATATGAATAATATCATACAAAACCAGCGTAAGGAACGTGATGAACTATTGGCGCGTCCTTATCTCGTACGCAAGTCGAACACGGATACTTCTGTTCTCCTTGCCAATCCGATGATAAAACTTATCACCGGCCCTCGACGTGTCGGAAAATCCACATTTGCCCTGCTAATGTTGCAGGGCAGAAACTTTGCATATCTCAACTTCGACGACAACCTTCTACTGTCAGGTTGGGACGAGGAACTTGTAATGCGCACTCTCGACGAAGTGTACCCGGGCTATGAATACTTGTTGCTTGACGAGGTACAGAATCTGAAAGACTGGGACGTATGGGTGTCAAAGCTATACCGCCGTGGCAAGAATCTTGTCATTACGGGCAGCAATGCCAAGATGCTGAGCAGCGAAATGGCGACTGTGCTCACCGGACGTTATCTGCAAGTGGAAATGCTGCCATTCAGCCTTTCTGAAACAATGGAATGGAAGGGTGTTGTCGCCAAAGACAGCAACGACACGCTACATGCTGAGGCTACTGTGATAGCCGACGACTACTTGCGCAATGGAGGTTATCCCGAAACTATTGACATGCGCAGCATCACACGCAGCTATCTGTCTACATTGTTCGACTCAATAATATGGAAAGACGTGGCAAAACGCCATAATATACGCAACATTACCGACCTTAACAACCTCGCTCTTTATCTGTTGTCCAATTTCTGCAATCCGCTTTCAGCCAACGATATTGCCAAAGAACTTTCAATGACGAGTGTGACGACTACCCGTAAGTTTATGGACTATCTGCACGAACCGTATTTGTTCTATTATTTGCCACGGTTCAACAACAAACTGAAGCTGATGAAGAAGGCTGCTACCAAGGTGTATGTCATAGACAATGGATTTGTAACGTCCAAGGCTTTCAATATAAGCGAGAACTTGGGACGCTTGTTGGAGAATGAGGTGTTCGTAGAGCTGCTACGTCAGGGATTCCAAGTAGAGACTTCGTTATTCTACTATCGTTCGCGCAACGACCGTGAAGTGGATTTCGTGACTCATAATGGAGCGCAAATTCACCAGCTGATTCAGGTGTGCCACGACATGACCTCGCCTAAAACAGAGAAACGCGAGGTTACAAGTCTTATAGAATGTGCCGAAGAATTGAAATGCAACAATCTCTTGATCATCACGAATAATGACGAGAGGGAAATAAATAAAGACGGATACAACATCAAGGTTGTGCCGTTTGTTAAGTTTGCATCAGCATTTCAGTATTTTTAGGTATTGCACATCAATTCATATTTTAGTTCCTTTGTAGGCTCATGTTAAGGATAATGTTTAATTATTGATATTGAAAAAATCCGACTGGCGAAGAAGAAGTAGCCAAGCCGTATGCTTTAGGCAGACGATATTGGCAGAAAGTTTTCGTTTGTTAATTTCATGTAATTACAGAAAAATTCTTTTGGGTATACAACGTAATGAGTTATTTTTGTATCTGTATAGGGAGTTTTTGGGATAATGCATAATTTCGACAATAGACGTATGAGGTTAGCATGGCTGCTGATGTTGGTGTATCTGCCAATCATGTCACTCATGAAGCTTATTATTTACATCATCTTTTTATAATAAAATGAAATCAAAGAATTATCAGTTGATGCTCCTTTCGGGCGCATTGACAGTCTCATTTGCGGCTCATGCAGCCGGAGTCAACAACAAGAGTATTGTGACGGACGACAACAGAGGAGTTGCTGCCTCTACCAGTAAAAGCGACGTTACGGACGAACCCGTAAAGAATACTGATGCCAACGTATACGGACACGTGAAGGATGCCAAGACGGGCGAACACCTGCCTTACGTAGTAATCCAGATTAAGGGCACTACCATAGGCACGACTACCGACAAGACCGGCCACTTCTTTCTGAAGAACCTGCCCGAGGGCTCGTTTGTCATAGAGGCGAAATATATGGGGTATACCACCCAAAGCCAGAGCATAACCATCAAGCACGACACCAGCAAGGAGCTGAACTTCACTCTCAGCCCGAGCGATTTTAGTCTTGACGAGGTGGTGGTTTCTGCCAATCGTAACGAGACCAAGCGCCGACTGGCTCCCAACTTGGTGAGCGTGATTGGCGGCAAGATCTTCGACATTACACAGTCGACCTGCCTGGCGCAGGGACTCAACTTCCAGCCGGGTGTGCGCACCGAGGACGACTGCCAGAACTGCGGATTCACCCAGGTGCGCATCAACGGTCTTGACGGTCACTACTCGCAGATACTTGTTGATTCGCGCCCGGTATTCTCTTCTCTGAACGGTGTGTATGGTCTGGAGCAGATTCCTGCCAATATGATTGACCGTGTAGAGGTGGTTCGTGGCGGAGGCTCAGCCCTCTTCGGCGCGTCTGCCATAGGCGGCACCATCAACATCATCACCAAGGAGCCAACGCGCAATTCGGCTTCCTTCGGCCATACATTCATGGCGCAGGGCGGTTCGAACAGCTTTGACAATGTGACTACGGGCAATGTCTCGCTGGTGACCGACGACAACAAGGCTGGTGTATACGCCTACGGTCAGAACCGCACCCGACAGGGTTATGACCATGATGGCGATGGCTACACGGAGTTGCCGGAACTGGACAACCAGACATTCGGTCTCAATTCCTATCTCCGCCTCAGTCCTTATTCTAAGCTTAGTCTCCAGTATCACGGCATTCACGAATTCCGCCGTGGTGGCAACAAACTCGACCAAATAGCCCATGTGGCTAATGTCGCCGAGCAGGTGGAGCACAACATCCAGGGTGGCGGACTTACCTACGACTACTTCGCTCCTGACGAGAAGAACCGTCTGTCGGCTTATTTCTCGTTCCAGACCACAGCCCGCAAGAGCTATTATGGCGGTATCGGAGAGGGAACCGAGGAGGATATTGAAGCAGCCGAAAAGGCATACGGCACTACCCACGACTTTACTTACGTGGCTGGAACGCAGTATGTGCACTCGTTCAGCAAGTTGCTCTTCATGCCGTCAGACCTCACCCTCGGGGCTGAGTACAACCACGACGGACTGAAGGATGTAATCCTCGGCTACGACCGCCACTTCAAGCAGGATGTGCGCATCGGTAGCTTCTTCTTCCAGAACGAGTGGAAGAACAAGCAGTGGAGTTTCCTCCTTGGTGGAAGACTGGACAAGCACAACCTGATGGATCATGTCATCTTCTCGCCGCGTGCCAATCTGCGTTTCAATCCGACAGAGAACATCAACCTGCGACTCACCTATGCTGGCGGATTCCGTGCTCCTCAGGCATTCGATGAAGACCTGCATGTGGGCGTAGTAGGTGGCGAGCGACTGGTTACTGTATTGGCAGACAATCTGAAGGAGGAACGTTCAAACAGTTTCAGCCTTTCAGCCGACTTGTACCATAAGTTCGGCTCGGTGCAGACCAATCTTCTTATTGAAGGTTTCTACACCGACCTGAACAATGTGTTTGCACTTCGCCAGCTCGACCATCCCGACGCACAGGGCAACACGGTGCAGGAGCGCTACAATGCCTATGGTGCCAAGGTGTTCGGACTTAACCTGGAGGCAAAGGCGATGTTCACCCGCTGGTTTACGCTTCAGGCAGGACTCACCCTGCAGCAGAGCCACTACGACGAGGCGATTGCGTGGAACGACGAGGTGCCTGAGCAGAAGTATAAGAAGATGATGCGTACTCCTAACACCTATGGTTATTTCACGGCAAGCTTTACCCCAGTGAAGCGTTTCACGGCTTCGGTTACGGGCAATTATACGGGCAGCATGCTCGTTGGCCATTCGGCAGGTTCGGGCGTAGAGAATCCGGTGGCTGTGCATACGCCAAAGTTTATGGAGGTGAATATGAAACTGGCTTACGACTTCCCTGTCTACAGGTATCTCACGCTACAGGTGAACGGTGGAATCCAGAACATCACCAATGCTTATCAGAAGGATTTCGACAAGGGCTGGAACCGTGATTCCGGCTACATATATGGCCCTTCGCTTCCAAGAAGCTATTATGTAGGAGTGAAGGTTAGCTACTAATGAATTGTAAATAAAAAAAGCGGGTGTTCCAAACATCATTTTGTTAGGAACACCCGCTAATTGTTTGTTACTTTTGACTAAACGATGACAAGCTGTCGATGGTGTTTTAATTATGCATCAATGTGTTATGTTTTTCGCTTGAATATTTCGCACCGAATATCTTTATAGAGGGTTTTTCGGCTGGCGTAATGTAAGGCTTGTTATTGTTTAAAAAAGATATCAAACAGCTGTCGAAAGTGAAGTATACAGAATCGTTAGTATTAAACAATAAAGATGAAATATTGCCGAAATAACGACTGTTGATGTCTATGCGCTGCACATCTATCTCCTCGGAAGAAGACTTTGCGCTCTTACACGAAAAGCATAAGAGCGCAAAGATTATTTGCTTTAAGTCGCATTAACAGATACTTAATAGTTAGTTTTTGCAAGGGCGTACGTGTGTCTTTTGATGTTTTACCGTCTTTCGAAAGACCTCCTACATAGCAGACGCCAATACTGTTTGCATTATGCCCTTTGCAATGTGCACCTGCTTGTTCGACTGGCCGTCCAAAACGTATGCTACCGTCGAGATATATTATATAGTGATATCCTATGCTGTCGAAGCCTCGCTCGCGATGCCATCTGTTTTCTTTTTTGTAGCATGGGCAGCCGTGAGGTTGTTCATGTTTTTTAATATGTCTTTGTTTTTGCTTGCATGCCTACTGATGGCATCATGCAAATCTTTTCCGTTTGTCGGCAAATATATTCCCGACGTGCATTAAAACGGAATATTCTTGCGAAAATGAGCGCCGACTGAAATAAAGCTCGATAATCTTGCAGTATAGACGGAATAATTTGTACATTTGCAGAAGTAAATTAGTGTTTTCTTCCAATAGGTATTCTTATGCTGAAACAATAACCATAAAACAACCATAAAAAGTCGAAATGAAAAAGTTTTACTTCTTGGCGGCAGGACTTCTATGTTTGTCCAGCCTGTCTTTTGCGCAGAACAAGCGCACCGTATTGAGTGCCACTATTGATGGCTACAAGCGTGACATGGTGTATTTTGATTGTGTGCAAAGTCCGTTTATACGTCAGGAGTTTCACGCCAATCCCGGCGAGGAACACGTCTATTCGTTTGATTCCGACCGACTGGTCTCGATGATCATCAACGGCCGTACCAATGTGCTGCTCATGCCGGGCGACAGTCTGCATGTGGACATACAGTATCAGGGCAAGCAGGTGAAGGAGCTGAAGTTCTCGGGCTCGGAGCGTGCCGTTGCCGACAACGAGCTGTACGCTGCTGTAGGCGACTTCAAGCGCTCGATACGCTACAAGTCGCAGCTGCTGGCTTGTGCCGTGGTAGACGTGAAGCCAGCCGACCGTATCAACGATTCGAAGAAGCTCTTGGAGCAGACCAGGCAGTTGGTAGCCCAGTCGAAGGGCAAGGTGGCAGACGACGTGGTGAATTACGTGTCAGCCGAGAGCGAAGGACTGGCTTATACCTCGTTCGTGGAATATCCGCCGATGTATGAGGAAACCCGCAAGATGCCCATCGGCGAGCAGGGCATAGGCGACTACTGGAACATAATGAACGGCTGCAAGCTCCGCGACGACGCTGCCTCATTGAGCTGTCCCGACTATTGCTCGTTCCTTCTGCTCAATATGGCTTACACCAAGAGCAAGCAGGCACACGAGAAGGGTGAGAAATATCAGCGTCCTGACAAGCTGGAGGATATGTTTGCACAGCTGGCTTCGTTCTACGACGGGGCACGTAGAGACGTAGTTCTGTATTCTGTTATTACTAACTATATACAGGGAGGCAAGGAGATAGAACGTGTAGAGCCTCTGATCAAGGAGTATAAGGAGAAGTATTGCGTAGACAAGCGCCATGCTGAAATAATTGATGCAATAATGCAGTAAACTCTCAAAGAATAATTTAATCGATAATATAGAAAAGTATCCATGAACAAGAAAGAGTCTTTCTTAAAGTGTGGTCTTTGTGCCATGCTTTTAAGTGGGGGACTGCCCCTACAGATTCTTCCTCCTACTACCGCTACGGCGCAGAACGTGCGCCCGGCGGAAGACGGATGGAAAAACGACCCAGTGACATTGCGCATCAGTAATGAGACATTGGGAACGGTGCTCAGCAAAGTGGCTAAATCGGTAGGAGCCGACCTGGTGTTTCAAGGAGTCACACTGGTAGGCATCAATGAGTTGACAACACTCAACGTTAAGGACAAGCCGCTCGACAAGGTTCTGGGTGAGCTGATTGGCAACCAGAACGTACGTATTATATATCAAGGTGGACATCGTGCCATCATCATCTCGTCGTACGAGAAGCAGGTAGACAATGCACAGTCGTTTGTAATAGGTGGTGTGGTAGTAGGCGGCGACGACCAGCAGCCGCTTGTCGGCGCTACGGTGTCGGTGACCAACGGCACCAACCAGAAGGGACGCACCGGATGCATCACCGACGAGAACGGTAAGTTCAGCTTGCGTGTCAACCGCAAGTCGTCAATCAGTATTTCTTATCTCGGCTATGAGACGAAGTCGATACAGATACTTCGACCCAACCGTAACATGAACATCAGCCTTGCACCCAATGCAACCAATATGGACGAGGTAGTGGTTACGGGTATCAGCCGCCGCAACAAGAAGAGCTTTACAGGTAATTATGTTTCGGTAAAGGGCGACGAGTTGCGCAAAATCAATCCTAACAACATCTTGAAGAGTCTTCAGTTCTACGACCCCAGCTTCAAGGTGAGAGAAAACAATTCAAACGGTTCTGACCCTAACGCGCAGCCTGAATTCCAGATGCGTGGCGACCAGTCGTTGGGTTCGACATCGAGCATGAACTCTATGGACCTCTTGCTCGACAACGTGTCGAGCCGTCCTAACACTCCGCTCTTCGTGCTCGACGGCTTCATCGTGCCTATGACGCGCATCCTCTCGCTCGACCCGGAGCGCATCGACGAGGTGACGATCCTTAAGGATGCTGCCGCAACAGCCATCTATGGTTCGAAGGCGAGCAACGGTGTGGTAGTAATCTCTACCAAGGTGGCTCCCGACGGTGCGCTGTCGGTCAACTACAACGGAACGATGACCATTCAGTCGCCCGACCTTACCGACTACGACATGATGAACGCAGCCGAGAAGTTGCAGACCGAATGGATAGCCGGTGTATACGACAAGAACAGCGTGACGAGCATGAACCGCTACAACGCTCTGCGCCGTAACGTATTGGCAGGTGTCGATTCCTACTGGCTCTCGCAGCCGCTGCGTACAGCCGTTCAGTCGCGCCACTCGCTGACAGCAGCCGGTGGTACCGACATATTCCGCTATAGCTTGGGCGTGAACGCTGGTTTCCAGCCTGGTGTAATGAAGGGCTCGTCGAACAATACAAAGGGCGTAGACTTCACCATGAGCTATCGCAAGGAGCGCGTAACAGTGGGTGCCAACATCAACCTGACCGAGACTTCGGGCAACAACTCGCCCTATGGCGACTTCTCGTCATACAGCCAGGCCAACCCATATTATCGTATGACCAACGACAACGGTACATACGACCAGATATTGGACAACTTTACAGCAGCCGGTAGTACCACTGTAACCAACCCATTGTACAATTCGAACATCGGCATCAAGGACTTCCAGCGCAGCTTGAGCATTGCAAGCAGCCTGAACTTCGAGTATATGATTCTTGACAACCTGCGTCTTACCGAGTCGTTGCAGTACACACGCGGCACAGCACGTACCGAGAAGTTCCTGCCAGCCGACCATACAAGCTTTGCCAATGAGACCGACAAGACGCTGAAGGGTAGTTATAGCAAGAACACCGGTGAGTCGACTTCATGGTCGAGCAACTTGGGCTTGAACTACAACCTGCCTATCGAGAAGCACCTCATCAGTATGCTTGCCAACTGGACCGTGAGCGAAGACCGCAACAACTATGTCAACCTCTTTGCTACGGGCTATCCCGACCGTCACATGGACGACTTCATCTTCGGCAACAAGATGTCGACCAATCCAAGTGGTTCGGAGTCGTTGTCGCGTGCCATGAGCTTCATCGGACAGGTGTCGTACAGCTACGACAATCGCTACTCGTTCGACTTCAACCTGAGCGAGGAAAATTCTTCACGCTATGCCAACAACAGCTTCACTCCGTTCTGGTCGACCGGTGTACGCTGGAACGCTTATCGTGAGAAGTGGCTTGAGGGACGCGTTTCGAACCTCGTGTTCCGTGCCACATACGGTGTGACAGGTGAGCAGAGCTCTAACCCATACGAGACAATGGAGTTCTATACCTTCACCAACACCATGAAACCATACTTCTCATTCACATCGCTGGGTGCAGTGCTTCAGGGACTGAACAATCCTAACCTGAAGTGGGCTAAGACCGACCAGCTGAGTCTGGGTATGGACATCGGTTTCTGGAAGAACCGCATCAACGCCACATTCAACTACTATAACAACATCACCCGTCAGATGATGACACAGTACGACCTGGCTCCTTCTACAGGTTTCAGCTCGCAGAACATCAATGCTGGTGAGTTGCAGAACCAGGGCCTCGACGTTACGTTGAACGTGATTGCTTACCAGAACATACGCAAGCAGCTCTACTGGACAATCAACGCCAATGCCAACCACAACAAGAACAAGATACGCAAGATTTCGGCTTATCTGCAGAAGATAAACGAGAAGCAGCTGGCATCGAAGGGCGCTCCGCTACCGGTATTGCAGGAGGGCTATTCTACAACAACCCTCTTCACCGTACGCTCACTTGGTATCGACCCCGTAACGGGTAAGGAAGTGTTCCTGACACGCGACGGACAGAAGACATTTGTGTGGGACAGCAACGACAAGGTGCCCGTAGGCGACACCAACCCGAAGATGAGCGGTACTATAAGCAGCTCGCTCAACTATAAGGACCTCAGCTTCAACGTAGGTTTCACTTATAAGTTTGGTGGTATTGTGTACAACTCGACATTGGTAGACAAAATCGAGAACCGTAACATCGCTTACAACCTCGACCGCCGAGCCATGACAAGCCGCTGGATGAAGCCGGGCGACGTGACCTACTTCAAGAAGTTCTCGCTCGATGCTACTGCAAGCCAGACCGAGCAGAGCACCCGCTTCATCATGGACGACGACGAACTGAAGATGTCGACCATGAGCGTGGGCTATCGTATGCGTTATGAGAAATTCAGCTTCTTGCGCAAGATGAACATCGACGTGCTGGCGCTGAACTTCACAACCAACGACCTGTTCCGCATTTCGCGTGTTAAGATGGAGCGTGGACTCGACTATCCGTTCGCACGTTCGTATACTCTGTCTTTGTCACTCATTTTCAAATAATATAATAAGGTATACAACATGAAATTAAAATCATTATATGTAGGTGCTCTTGCCTTGTTAGCAATCAGTCTGACTTCATGCTCGGACTGGTTTGATGTGAGCCCTAAGACTGACGTCAAGGCTGACGAACTCTTCCAGACAGCGGAAGGTTTTGAGAGCGCACTTGCCGGTATATATATATCAATGACCGACGGCGACTGCTACGGTCACGACATGTCGTTTGGACTTATCGACCAGCTGGCACAACTCTACGACCGCATACCCGACGGCACTACCGACCGCGAAGCCATATATCAGTATGAGCAGGAATCGCAGGGCTATGGCACCAAGTCGCGTCTGGCTGCCATCTGGCAGAAGTCGTACAATCTGATTGCCAATACCAACAACTTCATGAAGTGGTTGAACAGCAATGGACAACGTGTATTGAAGGATGAGCAGACACGCAACATGTATTATGGCGAGGCTTACGCACTGCGCGCTTATCTTCATTTCGATCTGCTGCGTGGATGGGGCCCTATGGACTATCAGGCAGACAAGAAGAATCTGAGCATACCTTATCGTCTGGTGGCAGACAACAGCAAGCAGCCGCGTCTGTCGGCTGAGGCTATCGTGGAGAAAATCATTGCCGACCTGAAGCAGGCTGAGCAGTATCTCGCTTTTGAGAAGACCACAAGTCTGTCGGGCAATGAGCGCCGCTATCGCTTGAACTATTACGCTGTGAAGGCTCTTGAGGCTCGCGTGTATTGCTATGCAGGCGATGCCCAGAATGCCATCAACTGCGCCGACGAGGTAATAAAGCATTGCGGACTGTCGCTTCAGTCGTCAAATTCGAACGACCCGGCACAGTTCAGTGAGACACTCTTCGGTATAAACAAGTATAAGATGAGCGACAACTTCTCTTCTTACTTTGCCGAAGGTCCCGACTTCACCACTCAGTATTGGGTAAGTCTGCAGAACTACAAGCGCATATTCGAGGCAGAGGGCAACGAGCGCGACGCCGACTTCCGTGCACGTAGAGGTGCTGGCGTATATGTTTACGACGGTGTGAGCCGCGTAATAAGCCGCAAGTATCTCAAGGACGACGACAGCGTAATTCCTCTGATTCGTCTACCGGAGATGTATTACATCCTCTGTGAGATGTCGTCGTTGGCAGATGCACCACAGTACATCAATACTGTGAGAAGCCATCGAGGCATATCTAAGTCGAATGCCTACAGCAGCTTTGCCAATGATGCAGCACGTACATCGGCTCTGAGCAAGGAGTATCGCAAGGAGTTCTATGCCGAGGGTCAGTACTTCTACTTCCTGAAGCATCATGGCATCAAGAACCTCGACTATTCGCACGAGGCAAATACCGAAGCCACAGTGACTATGAGCGAGCAGCGTTATGTATTCCCATTGCCCGACCGTGAGAAAGAATATGGCTGGACAGATGAAGAATCAACCAACACTTCAAATGAATAATTATGAAATTACGTATCAATAAAACATACATATTAGGACTGGTGGCATGCGGAGCACTATTCACAGCTTGTAGCCAGGAAGATCCTACATTGTTTGGTGGCGAGTCAGACGGATACTACTTCAACTATGACTCAAAGGACGACCTGACCGCTACCATCAATTTTGCCGACTCTATAGTGAAAGAGCCGGAAGTAGGCTATGTGCCTATCAAGATCAGATTGCTCGGACATCTGTCTAATCAGACTACTCCAATCACGCTCAAGGCTGAGCCGGTGGAGGGATATGAGCAGGCGCAGGTGACTCTGCCTACAGTGGAAATCAATGCCGGCGAATATGACAAGACAGTGAAGGTGGCAGTGGCTCGTCCTGCACAGGAAAACACTACATACGCTGTAAAGATAACCTTCGAGCAGGGCGACAAGAGCATGAAGGATTTCGACAGCTTCGTCATCTACACCAAGGAGTCTTATGAGAAGCCTTCGGCATGGAACGACAACTATTATGGCGAGTGGACAGCCGAGAAGTATAAGTTCTGCGCCAAGACATTGGGCAAGGCAGCCTTCTACAGCGACGACAGCTACACCCAGAGCAATCAGTATAATCCGCGTCTGATTTATGCTGTGCGCGACTGGCACCAGGCACACCCGTCAGAGGCCATACCCTACGACATCCCCTTCCTCAGCGACACAGAGTTTTGGGATGCCTACGAGCGTCCCTACTATTGGGGCGACCTGCAGGACAAGTATTTCGGCAACTACGACGGTTGGGGATTCGGCAAGTTTGCGTCGAGCCTTGGTCTGACCACTCAGAACGAGGAGCAGATATTGGGCTCTACTGACGAGGCAGAGCTGCAGAAGTCGAACAGGAATGCTGTGCTGCTGATGATGCAGAACTACAACAACCAGTTTGAGCAGGGCTACAGCTACTGGGGACTAAATTCGGCGTTCAGCGTTCCGATGATCGAGGGTATGGACTACGACGTTGTGGCTCCGGCATTCTGGACCAACAGCCTCACCCGCCCGATGATAGAGAAGTACTACGGTGCTTACTCGGAGGCTAAGTATAAGAAGATGCTGAAGATAGCCAGCAGCAATGTCGACGGCTTCAAGCCCTTCCTGCTGTTCCCCGTCAAGCTGCAGTGGGACGATGCCAGCATGCAGAACACTCCGGCTTGGGACACCGATGCCAACCTCAACTGGACGTACATGGGCGAGCAGGTGATATACGAATTCTACAAGATGTTCAAGCAGCAGGAGCCAGCGCTCTTCCCCGACGGTGTGACTGAGCCGGCTTAATAAAAGCTCCAAGCAAAGCAATAAACTTCAACAAAAAACTGAAAAGAGAAGAATTATGAAAAATATAATGTATGTAGCCATGAGTGCCCTGCTGCTCACCTCGTGCTATGAGGACAAGGGCAACTACGACTACCGCTTCGACAGCATGAACGAGGTAGACATCAGCAACGTCAGCTACCAGCCTGAGGCTTACGACGGACTCTCGGGCAAGGTGATTGAGGTGCAGATGCCTCTCGCCGAAGACAAGGTGCAGCGTGTGGAGGCTAAGCTCTCGCAGACCCTGGCCGACAACTACGACAATCTGGACTTCGCATGGTATACTGCCTACACCGCCACCAAGCGCGACCCTATGACCGGACGTGAGGTGACGGAGACCGTGCGCGACACGCTGCGCACCAACGGCTATGTCGACCTCAACTTCCCTGCCAACACCGACCGCAACTACTCGGTGATAATGGAGGTGAAGGACCGCACCACCGACCTCGACTATTATGCCAAGCTGAACGTAAAGACCCGTCTGCTCTTCAAGAACAGTCTCTTCTTCCTGCATCAGCAGGGCGGCGAGACGCTTCTGGGCAATGTGGAGAAGATCGGCTCGAAGCTTGAGAGCCGCAGCAATGCCTACAAGACAGCCCGCCCCATGGCTACCGACAATCCGTTTGCCGATGCCATAAAGCTGGGCTATATGTCGTGCTACTCGCCTGAGGTGAACGGTCTGATGGTGTTCCGCTCTAACGGACGCGGCAACACCTACAACGTGTTCAAGGGCATGCAAACGTACGACGTGCCACTGGTGCCCACGGCATCATCGTCGTTCGTGGCAAGCCGTGTGCTCACCGTGGGCAACATCGAGACATTCAACGAATTCAAGTGTCTGCTCTCGCGCGACGGCCAGTTCTACATAGGCAAGTGGGCTCCGTTCTATACCGTGCCGGGCGAGTGGGCTGAGGAGTCACTGCAGCCCGGCGACTATCGCGTGACGGCAGCCACCGTGACGAGCGAATACTTCGTGCTGTGGGACGCCAAGAACAATCGCTTCATCTATCAGTCGAACAGCGACTGGTTTCCCTTTCAGCTGGAGGAGTATGCACAGAACACGCCGCACAGTACGCAGGCTGTGAACGATGCCAAGGTAGACTTCAGCTCGCTCGGCACATTGTCGCCGGTAGGCAAGACGGCTGTGTATGGATTCATTGCGTCGCACTCGGAGTTCTTCAACGATGCCAAGCCGCAGTTCATCTTCAAGGATGCCGAGGACAACTTCTACCTCTACGAGCTTACTCCGACGGCTGGCAGCAAGAGCCGTGGCAGCGACGAGGGAACATCGGAGAGCGCATTCACCATAACGGGCAAGAAGCTGACCGACTTCCATCCGGGCTCTAATCTGGCAAGCATCACGTACAATCCGTGGTTCTCTACCAACTACATCTTCTACGCCAAGGACGACAACGTGATACGCCACAATCTGTCGAACGGCGACGAGCAGGTAGTGTATACTGCACCTGAGGGATATACGGTGAGTGTAATAAAGTTCCGTACGGAGAATGCTGCGAGCAACAGCTCTATGTCGTCAAACTTCGGCGACCTCGGATTGTATCTCAGCATCGGCATGAACAAGGACAGCAACGGCGCTGTAGCCGAAATCAAGCTGACTACGTCGGCCGATGTCGACGACTCGTACAGCATTTTCTGCGACAAGGATGCCGAGGGCAAGGCTTTCGGACGTATCATCGACGTGCAGTTTGCACATGTTTATTCATTTAGCAAGGATAGTAATTAATGTTACGTTATATTTCATTGGCACTGCTCGCTTGGGCGGGCGGTGCCCTGACAGCCCAGGCTCAAGGCGACATGGTTGTCTCGGGCAAGATAGATGGCATCAAGAAGGGACAGCTCGTGCTCGTGGCACAGGTGGGCGAGAACCGTGTGGACACTCTTGGCGTAGCCGACTTCAAGGCACCTAAGTTTCAGCTCAAGGCGCAGGTGAAGGAGCCGGTCATGGCGCAGCTCATGGTGAAGGGCTATGGCGGCGGCTTCAACTTCATAGCCGAGCCTGACGCCAAGTATGAGGCTTATCTGTGCGACGGCGAGGGTGCATACATAAAGGGTGGAAAGCTTCAGGACGAGTGGACTGCCTTCTCGAAGCGTTCGGCTGAACTTCATGCTGAGGCTAAAGCCATGCAGGGACGTTATGACGCATTGCGTGCTGCCAACAAGTTCCGCAGCGCCAGCGCCATCAACGACTCGCTGCGCACGCTCAACGAGAGCATCAATGCCGAGACCCAGGCTTTCCTGAAGCAGCACGACGACGTCATAGCTGCCTATACCTACAACAGCAATGCGCTGATGGCTGAGCTCAACCTTGCCGACACACGCCGTCTGTACGACTCGATGGGCGAGGGCGCTAAGAACTCGCCGAGCGGACGCATCATGCTCGAGCGCATACAGCGTATGGAGAAGGTGACGCAGGGACGCAAGGCGCCCGACTTCACGCTGCCCGACCTCAAGGGCAATATGGTGACGCTGAGCCAGGTGAAGGCTAAGGTGAAGATTGTCGATTTCTGGGCATCGTGGTGCGGACCCTGCCGACTGAACAATCCTTCGTTGAAGCGTATGTATGAGCAGTATCACGACAAGGGACTGGAGATTGTGAGCGTGTCGCTCGACAATGTGAAGGAGCGCTGGCTTAAGGCTGTCAATCAGGACGGTCTGCCATGGATCAACGTGAGCTCGCTGAAGGGATGGAAGTGTGACGTGTCACGTACATACGACGTCAAGGCCGTGCCTGCCATCTTCATTCTCGATGCCGACAACCATATCATCGCCACAAACATCCGTGGCGAGGCGCTGGAGAACTTCCTGAAAGAACGTCTCAAGTAAAATGAAAGTAATAAGAATAACAAGACAAGAATTGTATATGAAAACCAAAATCTTTTTATTAGCTATTGCATGCATGGGCTTTATGCCAAGCATGGCTCAGACAGCACGCCGCTTCACCATCGATGGTGAGCTGACACGCGACTCGCTGCGTTATACACCGCAGGCCATAAAGAAAGTGTATTTGAAGCATATTGTCAACGGACAGGAAGTAATGCTGGATTCTGCCGTAGTGAAGAACCGCCGTTTCCACTTCGAGGGTACTGCCCCGAAGGACGTTGAGGCTGCTATTGTTACTGGCTTTGACAACGGTTCGGCACAGCTGCTTCTTGAACCTGGCAACATCAAGTTCAAGCCCTTTGACGGCAACTTCCCCGTGGCTGCCAAGGCTTACGGCACCAAGAACAACGACATCTTTGCCGGCTATGCCATGCTGCACAACAAGAATGCCGACGACGCTAAGGTGAACATCGAGAAACTGCGTGCTTCGCTGCCCGACAGCATCACCAAGGACGACCGCAAATACATGCCTTATCACGGTGCTATATTCAATGCCAACGGCGTTTACTATAAGGCCGACGTGATGAACTATTTCTTGAAGCACGTTGACAGCGAGGCAAGTCTCTTCATCCTGAAGTACGACCTCTACTATATGTTCAAGCCGCAGTATCTGCACGACGTGTTCATGTCTGCCATTCCCGAGCGTCTGCACAAGCATCCTATCTACAAGGAACTGCAGAACCAGTTGCTTTCGAGCGATATGGTGGAGGGCAGCCCCGCGCCCGATTTCACGGCTCAGACCATCGACGGCAAGTCGTTGTCGTTGTCGCAGTTGAAGGGCAAGTATGTGTTCTTTGACGTCTGGGCATCGTGGTGTGCTCCATGCCGCAGGGAGATACCGTTCGTTAAGAAGGCTTTGGCTTTGGCAAAGAACAATGAAAACTTCAAGGTGCTGAGCTATTCAATCGACAGCAAGCGCAGCGACTGGACCAACTGCGTCGACAAGAACCAGATGAAAGACAAGAACTGGATACACGTTTCTACGCTGAAGGCATGGTCATCGGACATCATCCGTCTGTACAATGTGCGCGGTGTGCCTCACACGGTTCTTATTGACCCGGCAGGAAATGTTGTGAAGTTCAATCTGCGTGGTGAGGATTTGGTGAATACGGTTAAGGACATTCTGAGCAAGCCGTTCAAGCCTGCTAAGACCAATGCCAAGGCTGCTACGGCTACTACCGCTGCCAAGATGGCGCCTTTCAAGGCTACTATTGCTGCCGACCAGAAGCTCTACGACGAGTATGAGGCTCTCTGTAAGCGTAAGGATATCTCGAAGATAGCCAAGCTTGAGGCTCAGGTGCGCTTCGTTCTCGACCACAACACTTCGCCCGTGGCTCCGTATATACTTGAGCGCGACTTCCTCAACATCCTTGATAAGTCGTACAATCAGCGTCTATCAAACGCTCTGTCGCCCGTATTGAAGAACAACGCTTACGCCAAGTCGTATTGCGACAAGGTAGCTGAGTTGTTGGGTGAGGAAGAAGAGTAAGAATTAGGAATTACGAATTAGGAATTAGGAGTTGTTCTAATTCTGAATTAGGAATTAGGAGTTGTTCTAATTCAATAAAAAAAGTTGAGAGTTGAAAATTGAGAGTTTAGAGTTATGATTACCAGTTATAATCATTTGATTATCGTCTAATGCTACAAAGCATATCATAACTCTAAACTCTCAATTTTCAACTCTCAACTAAGTAAAGTTATTTCTTGTGTCGGTTGGCACGTTGTTCGCGGTATTTTGCTTTCTGACGTGCCGACCCGCTACCATGGGCTCCGGTGATGTATTTCTTCTTCTTAGCCTTGGTCTTCACCTTGCCGTCGTCGTCGTTGCGGTTGGATGCGCCGCCACGACCCCAGGAGATTCCGCCTCCGGCAATGATTGCGTCTATATCGTCGCCTTTGCTCATAATTGTCAGTTTATGTTTTAATTAAAATCAATGATGGAACAGACGAACGCCTGTGAATGCCATTGTGATGCCGTACTTGTCGCAAGTATCGATAACATTGTCGTCGCGTACTGAACCACCAGCCTGAGCGATGTACTCTACGCCGCTCTTGTGAGCGCGCTCGATATTGTCGCCGAACGGGAAGAAAGCGTCTGAGCCGAGAGCTACGCCACGGTTCTGGGCAATCCATGCCTTCTTCTCCTCCATGGTCAATACCTCTGGCTTCTCCTTGAAGAACATCTGCCATGTACCGTCGCGCAGAACGTCGTCATGGTCTTCAGAGATGTATACGTCGATGGTGTTGTCGCGGTCGGCGCGACGGATGCCGTCAACGAACGGGAGGTTCATCACCTTCGGGTGCTGACGCAACCACCAGATGTCGGCCTTGTTGCCAGCCAGACGTGTACAGTGGATACGGCTCTGCTGTCCGGCACCGATACCGATGGCCTGACCGTCCTTGACGTAGCATACAGAGTTCGACTGTGTGTACTTCAGAGTGATAAGCGAGATGATGAGGTCGCGGATAGCCTCGGGTGTGAAATTCTTTGCCTTTGTGGGAATGTTCTCGAAGAGAACTGGGTCGTCGAGCTTCACCTCGTTGCGTCCCTGCTCGAAAGTCACGCCGAATACCTGCTTGTGCTCGATGGGGGCCGGAGTGTAGTTGGGGTCAATCTTAATCACGTTGTATGTACCCTTGCGCTTTGCCTTCAGAATCTCGAGAGCCTCGGGAGTGAAGTCGGGGGCAATAACGCCGTCGCTCACCTCACGCTTGATGAGAGTAGCTGTAGCAGCGTCGCAAGTGTCGCTCAGCGCTACGAAGTCGCCATACGAACTCATGCGGTCGGCACCACGTGCACGTGCATAGGCACAAGCGATGGGCGAGAGTTCAACCTTAACGTCGTCGACGAAGTATATCTTCTTCAATGTGTCGCTCAGAGGCAGACCAACTGCTGCACCTGCGGGCGATACGTGCTTGAACGATGCTGCTGCTGCGAGACCTGTTGCAGCCTTCAATTCCTTGACGAGCTGCCATGAGTTGAGAGCATCGAGGAAATTGATGTAGCCGGGACGGCCGTTGAGTACTTCGATAGGGAGTTCGCCTTCTTCCATGTATATGCGCGAAGGCTTCTGGTTCGGATTGCATCCGTACTTGAGTGCTAATTCTTTCATACAGTGAATATAAGAATGAAAAATATGTCTGCAAAATTACGATTTTTCCACTAAAAAGCAGTACATTTGCGTCAAAATATTACATATTAGGATGTTATGAGCATTAATTACGCACTGAAGAAACTGTTTGACACCGTTGAGCATGAGTTGGAGCGCATTCCGCAGAAGGTACGCGCCCTCGACAAGTTGCGTCTGTACATCACAGGTAAGGAGAAGCCTTCGCGCGAAACTCTTGACCGTATATCGCTGTTGGTGGGGTTTCAGGATTGGGAATCGTTCAAGGAGGCCCTGCATGGCAAAACTGATGGACAGGAGAATTATGAAGATTAAGATGCACATCTTATAAGTATCAGATGCTAAAAACTACCTCAAATATTTATTTATGAACAAATCAACAGTATTGTTAGGCTTATGCCTCGCGCTCGCTCCGATGGCTGGCGCACAGACACTGAACAAGCAGGGCGGCATCTCGTCGCAGACCTTGCAGAAAATTGTGAAGGCTCAGGAAGCTGCGCCCGTAAACAAGGCCGTATTCAACGCTTTGGCTGCGAACAAGATTGACGACTTGGCAAAGAACTTCGCCAATAAGGGACTGTTCGACTCGCACTTCAGCGTAGAGACTCCCAAGCAGTCGATACACAACCAGAAGAGTTCTGGTCGCTGCTGGATGTTCTCAAGTTTCAACGTGCTGCGTGCCGATTTCGCCCGTCGTCATGGAGATTCATTGTGCGTAGACTTCTCGCACGACTATCTCTTCTTCTACGACCAGCTTGAGAAGGCCAATCTTATGCTTCAGGGTGTTATCGACAACGCCAAGAAGCCTATCGACGACCCGCGTATGCAGTTCTTCTTCAAGAGTCCGCTCAACGATGGCGGTACTTTCTGTGGTGTTGCCGACCTCGCTCCTAAGTACGGACTCGTTCCTATGTCGGCTCAGCCCGAGACATTCACTGCCGAGAATACAGCAAAGATGGGTTCGCTGCTCTCTTCTAAGCTTCGCGAGTATGGACTTGAGCTGCATCGCATGGTGGCTGCCGGCAAGAAGCCACAGGCCATTGCCGACCGCAAGACCGAGATGCTCTCCACCATCTATCGTATGCTCTCTATGGCATATGGCGAGCCGGTGAAGGAGTTCACATACCAGTTCCGCGACAAGAACGGCCGTGCTGTAGGCGAGCCGCGCCGCTTCACACCTAAGTCGTTCTACGACGAGGTGGTGGGCAATCCGATTAAGGGCACATTCATCATGGTGATGAACGACCCGCGTCGTCCTTATCACAAGACATACGAGGTAGAGTACGACCGCCACGTGTATGACGGAACCAACTGGAAGTACCTCAACCTGCCTATGGACGAGATTGCAAAGCTGGCTATCGCTTCGCTCAAGGACGGCAAGAAGATGTATTCGTCGTACGACGTAGGCAAGCAGTTTGACCGTGAGCGTGGATTCTCTGACACTGAGAACTACGACTACGCATCGCTCTTCTCTACCACATTCCCGATGAACAAGGCCGACCGTATCGCTACATTCGATTCTGGTTCGACACACGCCATGACTCTCACTGCTGTCGATCTCGACAACGAGGGCAACCCAATCAAGTGGAAGGTGGAGAACAGTTGGGGCGCAACCAACGGTCATCAGGGCTGTATCATCATGACCAACCGCTGGTTTAACGAGTACATGTTCCGTCTTGTAGTAGACAAGAAGTATGTGCCGGAGACATTGCTCAAGGAGTTTGAACAGAAGCCGCTGATGGTGACACCTGAGGATCCGCTCTTCAGCGACGATATGTAATCAACGCATTTCAATACAAAATAATATATACCAAAGGAGGCTATGGCGCATCTGCCATAGCCTCCTTTGGTATATATTATTTTGTATGGATTTTACATTCGTCGTGTAGCCATCATCAGGCTTGCGTACAGCAGGGCGCCCGTGATGAGGCCAGCCAGTGCGTCCACTACGTAGTGTGCCTGGATGTACACCGTCGACATGCACAGCAGCACGTAGAAGGGTAGCAGGCAGAACACCAGCCGGCGCTGGCCCGTATGGCACGCCAGCAGCATGCAAACTGTTGATATTCCAACGTGCGACGATGGGAATGCAGCCGTAGGTCGTTCGCCTGCCGCTTTGGCATTCTCCACAAGTCCGTAGAAGAATCCGTCGGTGTAGCCCGGAGTGGTGAGACACTCCTGATGGGTGTTGAAGTAGGTGCCGAGCTGCGGGAATATGCCTGAAGCGATGTTGTCTACGCCCACTGCCTTATAATAAAAGGTGGGACCGACAACGGGCACGAAGATGAAGATGATGTAGTAGATGAAAAACGAAGCCATCACTACGAAAGCCGCACGCTGGAACTCGTTGTATCGACGAGCGAAATAGAACAGCACTACCAGTGCTATCATCGGGTAGTAGCTGGCGTAGCCCATGCTCATCAGTTCGCTTATGACCGGCCACGAGAATTTCCCGGCGAAGTAGAGCGATGGCTGGCATCCGAACAACGACTGCTCCCATGTGCAGAATACATGGTCGAGATTGTTGAACATACGGTTCAGCTCGTAGGTGTCGGGATACCACCATGCCAGTAGCGACATCTGCGCCACTACACGCGCCAGTTGCGTCAGTCGGCATGGAATCATGCGGTACACCAGCCACAGAGCCAATGTCATAGCCACCACGCGCACACGTCCCCATATCATCGAGTCGGGGTTTTGCAGTTTTGTATATGTAAACAGAGCCACCAGCAGTGTGAACACTGTGTAGCCCAGTACGAGCCATTCGAGAGCAAGCAGTCCGCGTTTGGGCTTCTGCTCAATGGCGAAGAGTTGTTTTATGAAGTTCATTTTGTTATTGTTTTGTTTTTACAGCCATCCGTTCTGCTTATACCATTCCACCGCCAGACGCACGCCGTCCGCCAGCTTGTAGTGCGGATGATAGCCCAGTTCGTCCATCGTCGGCTCGATGTCGCAACGCCAGTTGCGTTGACGCAGAATGTTGTACTTGTCGTTGTTGAGTGCCGTAGGCTTGTGCGTTATGTGGCTGATGCGCTCGCCTATGTAGGTCACGGCACGCAGCACCCATATCGGAGCCACAATGCGCAGCATCCACTTCACGCCCATCTCCTTCTTGAGCAGTCGCGAGAAGTCGGCCGACTGATAAACCTCGCCGTCTGTCAGGAAATACTTGCGTCCGCTCATGCCACGGTCCAACGCCAGAAACACCGCCTGAACCACGTCGAGCACATACACGAACGTGATGTCCTGACGGCGGAATCCCGCCCCGAAGTCAATGTGGCGCTTCACGCTCTCAGCCATGAGGAAATAGTCCTTCTCGCGCGGTCCGTATACGCCCGTCGGGCGCAGTATGATGTAAGGGAAATCGTTGCCTATAGAGTCGAGATAGCGCTCTGCCTCAAGCTTGCTGCGTCCGTAGGCAGTGTTGGGGCGCGGACAATCGTTCTCCGTAATGTCCTGATAGGGCTGTCGCTCGTGTATGGCACCATACACGCTGAGCGAACTGAGAAATACAAATCGCTTGAGCGGCATCTGCAGTTCGATGAGAGCGTCCACCAGATTGCGTGTTCCGTCGGTGTTCATGCGTCGGAAGTCGGTGTTGTCAATACATTTGGTCACACCGGCGGCGTGCACAACATAGTCGAATGTGTGGCCGTCAAGTTGTTGCTTGAGCGCATCTTTCGACGCAAAGTCAAGCTCGATAAAGTTAATACGGCTGTCGGTGAGGTATCGGCGCGATGTGGTCTTGCGCACTGCCGCCCATACCTGCATGCCACGACGCAGGGCTTCTTCTACAATAAAACTGCCAATGAAACCGCTGGCACCGGTTATAAGAATATTGTTATTCATTATGAATGATGATGCATAATTCGAGTTGCAAAGGTAGTGCAAAATATTGGCAATATCACAAATTTGAATGAATTTATTGTTAATGTGGCGATTACGGCCATTTTTTTGTATTTTTGCAATTGCTTAATTAATAACCAATAATATATGCGCGTATTAATTGTCAACACTAGCGAAAAGACGGGTGGCGCAGCAGTAGCAGCCAACCGCCTTATGGAGGCACTCAACAACAACGGTGTCAAGGCAAAGATGCTCGTAGCCAAGAAGGAGACTGACCAGATAACAGTCGTGCCACTGCCACACGGTAGACTCACACGACTGCATTTTCTGTGGGAACGTCTCACCATATTCTTCCGCCTGCACCTGCAGCGCCGACATCTCTTCGAAATAGATATAGCCAATGCAGGCTCCGACATAACCGGTTTGCCCGAGTTTAAGGAAGCAGATGTGATACACCTTAATTGGATAAACCAAGGCATGCTCTCGCTACGCTCTATCCGCAAGATACTGCGCAGCGGCAAACCGGTGGTGTGGACCATGCACGACCTTTGGCCCGCCACGGGTATATGCCACTATGCTCGCACCTGCAGTGCATTCCGCACGGGATGCCACAACTGCCAGTTGTTGCCCGCAGGCGGCTCTACCAACGACCTCTCGCGCCGTGTGTGGACGCGCAAGAAGCATCTGTATCAGAACTCGAACATCCACTTCGTAACGTGCAGCCGATGGCTTGAAGACCAGGCCAAGCAGAGCGCACTATTCGTAGGGCAGCGCGTCACGTCCATACCCAACACCATCGACACCCGTGTGTTCTGTCCTGCCGACAGCAAGGAGGCAAGGCTGAGCGTAGGACTGCCTGCCGAGGGTCGCATCATACTGTTTGTGTCGCTGAAGGTGACCGACGAACGCAAGGGCATGGAATATTTCATCGACGCCATCGACCGTCTTGTGAAGCTGCATCCCGAACTCAAGGACAACACGTCGGTGGCTGTGCTCGGCGGCAACGCCCAACTGGTTTGCGACCGCTTGGCATTGAAGGCATATCCGCTCGGCTACGTCAGCGACGAGCGTAAGATTGTCGACATATACCGTTCGGCAGACATGTATGTGCTGCCGTCGCTCGAAGACAATCTGCCAAACACCATAATGGAGGCTATGGCGTGCGGAGTGCCGTGCGTAGGATTCCGTGTGGGCGGCATACCCGAAATGATAGAGCATCGCCGTACGGGCTATGTAGCCAACTTCAAGGATAGCAACGATTTGGCTGTTGGCATGAACTGGGTGCTGCAAGAGGCCGACACCGACCAACTCAGTTCGGCATGCGTCAGCAAGGTGGCACGTTGCTACTCCGGACAGAGTGTGGCGATGCGCTATATAGAGGTGTACAACGAGCTGATAGCTCTGAAGCGCTACATCGTTTAATAAATAGTCAACCCAACAAAAACAATGATAAAATTTTCAGTCATAACATGCACCTACAATGCGTCGGCTGTTCTCGCCCGCACGCTCGATAGCGTTCTCAGTCAGTCGTGGACGCAGATTGAACACATCATCATCGACGGTGCATCAAAGGATAACACCCTGGCTATGGCGCAAGACTATAGCCGCAAGAACGAAGAAGAGGAGACCGAGCACGAAGTTGTCATCGTGTCCGAACCCGACCGTGGTCTGTACGACGCAATGAACAAGGGTCTTGCCCGTGCCACGGGCGACTATATTGTATATCTCAATGCCGGCGACGTATTCCCTTCGGACAAGACGCTTGAGCAGATATCCATCGACGTCAACAACCGTTCGGACGGCAAACTGCCAGCTGTGCTCTATGGCGACACCAATATCGTAGACGATGAAGGACAGCTGCTGCATCCGCGCCGCCTTGCTCCGCCCGACAATCTCACGTGGCGTTCGTTCCGTCATGGCATGCTCGTATGCCATCAAGCATTCTATGCACGCACCGACCTCGCCCAAGCCGAACATTACGACCTGCGCTACCGCTTCTCGGCTGATGTCGACTGGTGCATACGCATCATGAAGCGTGCCGAGCGCGAGCATCTGGCGCTGCTGCGTCTGCCGCAGGTGGTGGTCAACTATCTCGACGGAGGCATGACCAACAAGAACCATCGTGCCTCGCTCATTGAGCGCTTCAACGTGATGCGCCGCCACTACGGACTCCTCCTCACCATAGGTATGCACTTATGGTTTGTGGTAAGAGCCGTGCTCAAGAAGTGATAGAAGTGTTAAAACGATACCCGTACTTGTCGTATATTTGCATTTTTGCGCCCGTTAAGTGATTTTATATCGTAACTTAACGGGCGTATTTGCTTACAGATTTTCAGATGAAATATGTTGATATATGTTAATATATAGCTGTGTTCGAACACGTTACGTTGATGTAAATCAATAAAACTATGATAATATTCATATTCATAGTGTAAATGCTTGTCACGTCACAAAATGTTAGTACCTTTGCATTGTCAAAAGGTTAATAGATTGTTTAGGTTAGTAGTAATAGATTTAGGTTTTTAGTT
>ERZ1031449.15-NODE-15-length-40207-cov-6.954398_pt1 | contig 40207 bp, 35 predicted proteins | sample MGYA00516705_ERZ1031449 | MGnify/ENA primary metagenome ERZ1031449 (study PRJEB33719, sample SAMN04261152) | wastewater metagenome | biome: rural village; feature: human; material: feces | host: Homo sapiens | place: El Salvador | collected 2013-01-14 ... | reverse complement strand
AATAGCTAAACTCTTTGATGAAGATTTTTGGGGTACGCAATGACGAAGTCAGGAAGGGCACAGAAAGAAATATCCTTCTGTGCCCTTTTTATGTGCAGTTAACTGTATAATTACATTCCCTGGTTGATTGTGCGCGAAAGCACGTCAAGCTGCTGCTCACGTGTAAGCTTAACGAAGTTTACAGCATATCCGCTGACACGGATTGTAAGCTGCGGATACTTCTCAGGATGATCCATTGCGTCGAGCAGGAGATTGCGGTCGAACACATTCACGTTGATGTGCTGTCCGCCAGTCGATGTGAAGTAACCGTCGAGCAATGATACAAGGTTCTGAGCGCGCATATCCTCAGTCTTGCCCAAAGCCGAAGGAGCAATAGCGAATGTATAAGAGATACCGTCGCGTGAGTGCTGGAACGGAAGCTTAGCCACCGAAGCCAAGGCAGCTACAGCGCCCTTAACGTCACGAGCATTCATCGGATTGGCACCCGGAGCAAATGGTACGCCCTTCTCACGACCATCAGGTGTAGCACCTGTATTACGACCATAAACCACGTTAGAAGTGATAGTGAGCAAGCTCTGTGTCGGAACAGCATCACGATAAGTACGATGCTGACGCAGATACTCCATAAACTTCTCTGTGAGCGAGATAGCTATCTCGTCAGTCTCATCATTATTGTTGCCGAACGGAACATACTCGCCCTCCTCTATTTTGTAGTCAACAGCCAGACCGGTCTCGTCGCGTACGATACGGATGCGGCAGTTCTTCATAGCAGCGATAGAATCGGCAACAATCGACAATCCGGCAATACCGGTAGCACGTGTGCGCTCAACGTCACCATCGTGCAAAGCCATTTCGAATGCCTCATAGTCGTACTTGTCGTGCATGTAGTGAATGATCTTCAGAGCATTGACGTAAGTCTTGGCAAGCCATCTCATCATCTGCTCAAACTTAGGCATAAACTCCTCATAAGTGAGGTAATCGCCAGTGATAGGAGCAAAGCGAGGAGCAATCTGCTCACCCGACATCTCGTCACGGCCACCGTTTATAGCGTAAAGCATACACTTGGCAAGGTTGGCACGAGCGCCGAAGAACTGCATCTGCTTGCCAATCTTCATAGGTGACACACAGCAAGCAATACCGTAGTCGTCGCCAAGATCAGCACGCATCAGGTCGTCGTTCTCATACTGTATGGCACTTGTGTCGATGCTCACCTTAGCGCAATACTTCTTCCATGACTCTGGCAGACGCTCACTCCAGAGCACAGTAAGGTTAGGCTCAGGCGACGGTCCCATATTATATAAGGTGTGGAGGAAACGATAGTCGGTCTTTGTAACCATCGAACGTCCGTCAATACCCATACCGCCGATAGAAGCAGTAGCCCAAATCGGGTCGCCTGAGAAGAGGTCGTTATATTCAGGAGTACGGAGGAAACGAACGATACGAAGCTTCATTATCATCTGGTCGATAAGCTCCTGTGCCTCTTCCTCAGTAATCACGCCATTCTTCAAGTCGCGCTGGATATAGATGTCGAGGAATGCACAAACACGTCCCAATGACATGGCAGCACCATCCTGATCCTTAACGGCACCAAGATAGCCGAAGTAAGTCCACTGAACAGCCTCGCGTGCGTTCTGAGCAGGACGAGTCACGTCAAATCCGTAGGCAGCACACATACGCTCAAACTGCTTAAGAGCCTGGATCTGCTCCGAAACCTCCTCACGATGACGTACAATCTCCTCGGTAAACTCCTGGATGTCAATACGCTTGAAGTAGCGCTTCTTCTCCTCAATAAGATTAGCTGTACCGTAGAGAGCAATACGACGATAGTCGCCGATGATACGGCCACGGCCGTAAGCGTCAGGCAGACCGGTAATGATGTGGGCATGGCGTGCAGCCTTGATGTCGTCGTTGTATGCTGAGAATACGCCTTCGTTGTGAGTCTTGCGATATTTGGTGAAAATAGTCTTTGTAGCAGGATCAAGATCATAACCATACGACTTAAGAGCCTTCTCAACCATACGAATACCACCCTTCGGGAAGATACCACGCTTCAAAGGCACATCAGTCTGCAGACCTACAACAACCTCACTCTCACGGTCAATATAACCGGCACCGTAAGTATCGATGCTCTGCGGCAAAGTGGTCTCAGCGTCATAGACACCCTTCTCACGCTCTACCTCAAACATCTTTGAGAGGAGATTCCACAGATGAGTGGTACGCTCAGTCGGACCTACGAGGAATGACTCGTCGCCGTCGTATGCCTCATAATTAGATTGAATAAAGTCACGTACATCAATTTCGCGCTTCCAATTGGAACCCTTGAAATCGTTTTGCAAATTTTGAAGAATCATAATTTGTAGTTTAAATTGTGTATTGAATAATATCCAATTGCAAAATTAAGACATTTTCCCCATTCCCACAAGAAACAAGCCCTATAAGGTGACAAAATCATAATTTATCGGTACTTATTCGGGGCTACAGAACCTCTTTCACAAAATCACACGCCAAATTTGCCCCATTTTCAAAACTTTTTGTAACTTTGCCGTCCATTAGAATAGAAACGTAGAAATATATAACAAATGGAATATATGTCACAAGAGTGCTACGACAAACTCGTAGCCGAACTCCGCCATATGGAACAGGTAGAGTTGCCACAAGTGCGCGATGCCATAGCCGAAGCCCGCGACAAGGGCGACTTGAGCGAGAACTTCGAATACCATGCAGCCAAGCGCGAGCAAGGTCGTCTGCTGGGACGCATCAGCTACAAGCAGAAAGTGCTTGAGAATGCACGCGTAATCGACAAGACACGCCTTAAGGCTGACGTGGTAGGTATATTAAGTAAGGTGAAGATAACCAACCTCAACAACAAGCGCAGCATGTCGTACACAATTGTGAGCGCATCAGAGGCAAACCTTACCGAAGGAAAGATTTCAGTAAAATCGCCTATAGCACAGGCTTTGCTCAACAAAAAACCAGAAGATATAGTAGAGGTACGTGTTCCTGCAGGCATGTTGCGCTTGCGAATTGACAGTATTGAGCTGTAAATTCACATAAAAGATGTTAAACATTCATCTAAACCATGAGGCAATGTTTGTCATCTAATTAAAAAAGAGTACCTTTGCACCCGCAATTTTGCAAAAAGTAATTATATTTTAATTTTTAACAACAATGAATCGATACGAAACCGTTTTCATTTTGACTCCCGTTTTGTCTGATGAACAGATGAAGGAAGCGGTCGCAAAGTTCAAGAAGCTCCTCACCGATAACGGTGCAGAGATTGTGAACGAGGAGACCTGGGGACTCAAGAAGATGGCTTATGCTATTCAGAAGAAGTCAACAGGATTCTATTGCCTGCTCGAGTTCAAGGCTGAGCCTACAATCGTTAAAACTCTCGAAACTGGCTATCGCCGCGACGAGAAAGTTATTCGTCACATGACAGTTAAGCTCGACAAGTATGCTGCACAGTATGCTGAGAAGAGACGTAACAAATTTGCAAACAAGGAGGCTTAAATTATGGCAGCAGTAGAATCAGAAATTCGCTATTTGACTCCACCTTCAGTGGACACACGCAAGAAGAAGTATTGCCGTTTCAAGAAGAGCGGTATCAAGTACATCGACTATAAGGATCCTGAGTTCCTCAAGAAGTTCTTGAACGAGCAGGGCAAGATCCTTCCCCGTCGTATCACAGGTACATCTTTGAAGTATCAGCGTCGCGTAGCACAGGCTGTTAAGCGTGCTCGCCAGATTGCTTTGCTTCCTTACGTAACCGATTTGATGAAATAATTATTAAGGAGGACAACAAGCAATGGAAATCATACTTAAAGAAGATATTATCGGACTGGGTTACAAGAACGACATCGTTAATGTAAAGAGTGGTTACGGCCGTAACTACCTCATTCCCCAGGGCAAGGGTGTAATCGCATCTGAATCAGCAAAGAAGGTTCTCGCTGAGAACTTGAAGCAGCAGGCTCACAAGCTCGCAGCTATCAAGGCTGAGGCTGAGAAGAAGGCTGAGCAGCTCAATGGCGTAGAGCTCGTTATCGCCGCTAAGGTTAGCGCTACCGGTGCTACTTACGGTTCGGTTAACGCTGCTATCGTAGCTGAGGAACTGAAGAACAAGGGCATCGAGGTTGATCGCAAGATCATCACAATGCGCGACATCAAGCACGTTGGTGACTTCGAGGCTACAATCCACTTCCACAAGGAGGTTGAGGTTAAGGTTCCCGTTAAGGTCGTAGCAGAGAACGCTGCTGTAGAGACTCCCGTTGAGGAAGCTCCTAAGGCAGAGGCTGCACAGACAGAGGAGACAGCTGAGTAATTTTTTACAGCAAACCAAATAAAAAGGAGGAAAGCAGCAATGCTCTCCTCCTTCTTTTTTATTGTTATTTCTTGATTATTTACCGAAATAACGCTTGTACAATCCCATGAAGCCAGCGCAATGACGAGCCTCGTCCTTTGCCATCTCATGAACCGTATCGTGTGTTGCATCCATACCGGCAGCCTTAGCGTTCTTTGCTATACGGAACTTGTCCTCACATGCACCACGCTCAGCAGCAATACGTGCCTCAAGATTGCTCTTTGTATCCTTCAATACATCGCCCAGCAATTCAGCAAACTTGCTTGCATGTTCTGCCTCCTCAAAAGCATAACGTTTGAATGCCTCAGCAATTTCAGGATATCCCTCGCGGTCAGCCTGACGACTCATAGCCAGATACATACCAACCTCACCACACTCACCATTGAAGTGGGTCTCAAGATCCTTAATCATCTCAGCAGTTGCATCTTCATTGCGTGCAGCACCAAGAGTGTGAACAGTTGCGAAAGCCGGACCGTCTGTCGGGTCTTCCAATTCCTTGAACTTGCTTGCCGGAGCCTTGCATACCGGACACTTCTCAGGAGCTTCTGTACCTTCATAGATATAACCACATACTGTGCAAATAAATTTCTTCTTCATAATGTTATTGTTTTAAAAGTTTATAATTCAGTTTTCATTCTTTTCCTTCATACATTCGCTACACACACCCTTGTAATACAGCTGTACGTCGTCAACCGAATGTCCGCCCACCGTCTTGCACGACAGCAATGGCGAAACCTCATCGAATATATCGTACACCTTTCTACATTGCTTGCAATAGAAGTGAGCATGCGCATTGACATTTCCGTCATAGCACACTCTATGCTCATCTATCGTGATCATCTGAGCCGCATTGTTCTCCGACAGCAGACGTAGAGTGTTATAAACTGTAGTGCGACTAAGAGTAGGCATCTTACCACACAAGCCACGATAGACATCGTCGACCGTGGGATGGGTATAGTGCGTTAGCAAATAATGCATTATCGCTATACGCTGTACAGAGGGCTTTACACCGCACTCTGTCAAACGGGCTATTGCTTCTTTTGAATTCATATTCTTGTTTTCTACATTTTGCAAAGATACAACATTATCTGGGACAACCAAAGAAAAGTTGTAATTTTTACAACTTTTAATTCATTGTAATAGAAATGCACTTTCTTGTATAGTTCTTCTCAAATAAAACAACTGTTTATACCAATTTGCATAAACTTATGCACTATATGATACACGTGTTTATCACATTTGGTGCGCATTCTCATATAAATATATATTAAGAATACGTCAATTCAAAATGCTATTGTTTTTTGGTAATTACTTAAACAAAAATTACTATCTTTGCAGTATAAGAATTATACAACAATGGCAAAAATAGAAATTGAAACACCGAAAGGCAACATCGTAGTACGCCTTTACGACGACACCCCAAAACATCGTGACAACATGCTGAAACTGATTGACGAAGGATTCTACAACGGAACCCTTTTTCATCGTGTGATAAAGGACTTCATGATACAAGCCGGAGATCCGGACTCTAAGGGTGCACCAGCAGGCAAGCATCTCGGAGCAGGCGGTCCGGACTATACAATCGAAGCCGAAATAAAGTCAAATCTCTTTCACAAACGAGGAGCATTGTGTGCAGCACGTCTTGGCGACGAGGTGAATCCTAACAAGGAATCGAGTGGCAGCCAGTTCTACATTGTATGGGGCGATGTATACAATACTGCCCAACTGAAGCAGATGGAGAAGCAAATGAAGCAGAATCAGGAAATTACCACATTCAACGATCTTGTGACATATCACAAAGACAAGATTATGGAAATGCGACGCAACCGCGACCGTGTCGGACTGCAGGAACTGCAAGACTGTCTGCAGAAGGAGGCCAAAGAGATTTGCCGACAGCAACCTGTAGGCTTTACCGAGGAGCAATTCAACACTTATACTACAATAGGCGGAACACCTTTCCTCGACAGAGAGTACACTGTATTCGGCGAGGTAGAAAGCGGACTGGATATCGTAGAGCAAATAATAAATGTAGATACCGATTCTGCCGACCGTCCTAAAGAAGACATCGCAATCAACAATATTGAAGTTGTTGAGCAATAATAAACAGATAACATAAGAGATGATTTCTAAAGACAGTATTGAATCGGCGTATTGTTTCTTTCATCAAAAATGGCGTGTGTACTCTTATAGCAACAACTTGCGTCAGAAAGACGACATTGAGTACTCCATAGCCTCTTATGTTGAGTCGATGAACCGTCAGCTATACGAAACTATAGCTGACGGCAAATCAGACTTTCTAACTGACCACACATCTTTTTCGATAGATATGCAAGCAGCCATAAGTAGACTTGACATTATGGCCGCCGAAACAGACAAACAATAACGGAAATAATAATCAGCTCATGAATACCGTACATAAGGCACTTACCATATACAAAGCCAGTGCAGGAAGTGGTAAAACTTTCACACTATCCATTGAATATATAAAACTGCTAATAAACGACCCTACGAACTATCGCTCTACACTTGCCGTAACCTTCACAAACAAGGCAACTGAAGAGATGAAGATTCGTATACTAAGTCAATTGTACGGTATATGGAAACAACTGCCTGACTCAAAAAGCTATATTGAGAAGATTAAGGCAGACATGGACATAACAGAAGAGTTCATGGCTGAACGTGCAGGCATAGCCCTACACAACATAGTGAATAACTATAGCTATTTTCGAATAGAAACAATCGACTCTTTCTTTCAAAGTGTTCTGCGCAATCTGGCACGAGAACTTGACCTAACCGCCAATCTGCGCGTAGAACTGAACGACTTTCAAATAGAGCGTAATGCAGTAGACACTCTGATAGACAATCTCTCGGAGAACGACCAGCTATTGGCATGGATTATGGAATACATCCAAGAGAACATACAAGACGACAAGAACTGGAACGTAATAGGACAGATAAAGAAATTCGGCGAGAACATTTTCCGTGAATTCTATAAGACCAATAGCAAGCAACTGAATGCAAAGTTGCTTGAAGAGGGATTCTTCAAACAATACACAGCGAAATTGCGCAAATTGCGCAATGAGGCAGAAGCAGAAATAGTTAATGAAGCAGAATTGTTCTTTGATATTCTAAACAGCCATGGCATAGATATACAGGATCTGAGCTATGGCAAAAGTGGCCCTGCCGGATATTTCATAAAGATACGATCGGGAATATACGACGAGAGTTTGATAACCGGTCGTGTAAAGACTGCTATGGACAATGGTAACGGAGAGGGATGGGTGAAGAAATCAGCCACTCCAGAACTCAAAGCCATTGCCGAATCGAAACTTGCTCCAACATTGATAAATGCCGAAGACGTAAGAAGCCGCAACTGGCCAATCTATCAATCGGCAGTACTCACCTTGCGCCACCTAAACCAGTTGCGCTTGCTCAACAGCATAGAGAACAAAGTGAGAGACATGAATCAGGAAGCCAACCGATTCCTATTGAGCGACACCCACACCCTACTCCATTCGCTGATAAAAGACAGTGATTCGCCATTCATATTTGAGAAAATCGGCACTCGACTCAACAATATCATGATTGACGAGTTTCAGGACACGAGTACTGTACAATGGCAGAACTTCAAGGTTCTGCTTGAGGAATGCATGAGCCATGGCACCGAACAGGGCAACCTTATTGTAGGCGACGTGAAGCAGAGCATATACAGATGGCGATCTGGCGACTGGCGCATGTTAAACAATATAGAGCGTGAATTCCCTACAATGAGAAGTATGCTCAATGTACAGAGTCTTGACACTAACTACCGCTCGTCAAGACGTGTAATCAACTTCAATAATGCCTTCTTCACACAGGCAGCAGAGATAGAATACAAAGACTTGAAGATCGGCAACGAGTCGCAAGACGAAAAATCAGACATTTCGGCCGAACAGTTGAAGAAGGCTTATGCAGACGTTCAACAGAATGTACCTGAATTCAAAAAAGACACGGGATATGTAAATGTTGAATTACTTCCTCAAGAGGATTATCTTGCACAGACTTTGCAAAAGACAGCCGATGCGGTAAGAGAATTGCTCAATGCCGGGGCTGAAAGTTCGGACATTGCTATTATAGTACGTTCAAACAGCACCATACAACAATTGGCAGAATATTTTGCTGAAGAAATGCCAGAGGTGAGAATCGTGTCGGACGAGGCTTTCAGACTCGACAATGCCGACTCGGTGAACATCATAGTCAATGCCATGCACTGCCTGACCCATCCCGACGACCTAATAGCGAAAACATACATAGCCAAAGCTTACCAAACGTGAGTGTTGGGCAAGGATTATGTAGATGTAGACAAGATGCTTCCAACAGAAGAAGGCACCACTGAGGCACTGCCAAAACAATTTGTCGACAATGCTCCTGACCTTATGGCCATGCCTCTGTATGAATTGGCAGAAAGGCTGTATAACATATTCGGGCTTAAGAATATCAACGGTGAAGACGCTTACATATATGCCTTCTACGATTGCCTGACCGACTATCTGAAAAACAACACTGCCGACATTGACAAATTCATAGAGGAATGGGACGACAGCATCAGCTCCAAAACTATACAGGTGAATGCTACACAAGGCATCAGACTCATAACCATACACAAGAGTAAGGGATTGGAGTTTGAAAATGTCATCATACCATTCTGCGACTGGAGCATAGAGAAGACTAACACCATATGGTGCTCGCCTAAGGTGGCACCTTTCAACGAACTGCCCCTAATACCTATAGACTTCAATGCCAAGCAGATGAAGGGCACCATATTCGAAGATGACTATAACGACGAGCATCTGCAGAACTGTGTAGACAACCTGAACCTGCTATACGTGGCATTCACACGCGCCTCGTCAAGCCTATATGTAATAGCACGCAGAGGCAATGCCAACCAACGATCGTACACTATAGAGCAAGCCTTGTCGAATATGGAATTGGAAGACGGAATTCTTGAAGGCGACATTAACGACAAGAAGAGCTTTTTGAGATACACTTACGGCACATTGGAAGCTGCCGACAAAAAGAAAGCAAAACACTCTGACAACATCTTCATGCCACAAATAAGCAACAAACAAGTAAAGATGGAGACGTATGATAACCATACGGACTTCAGACAGAGTAATAGAAGCCGTGAGTTTGTATGTGACGAAGACGACAGCAACAGCGAAGAGAAACAACGACTGGCGTATATAAAAACGGGTAGAGTGCTGCACCACCTGTTTGCCACAATCAATACTACCAAGGATATAGAACCGAGTCTGCAACAGCTGGAGATTGACGGACTGATAGAAGACAGCGACGTAAATAGCGAAAGTCTGCGCAAGATGCTGTACAAGCGACTTGAAAACAAGCAGGTGGCAGACTGGTTCTCCGGACGATGGACGCTGTTCAACGAGTGTACCATTCTCGACTACGATACAGCCACCGACGCGGTGAAAGAGCATCGCCCCGACCGTGTGATGAAGGACGGCAACAAAGTAGTGATAGTGGACTTCAAATTCGGAGCCTACCGTCCGGAATACACCGAACAGGTAAGACGCTACATAGCACTCACCAAAGCTATGGGCTACAATGACGTAAGGGGATATCTATGGTTTGTATATACAAATAATATTGAAGAAGTGAAATAATAGCATCATGAGTACGACAAGAACATTTTTGGAATATGTAGCCGAAGACATGATAAGTAAATGGGGCACAAACATGTCACGCATCGTGGTAGTATTCCCTAACAAACGTGCAGCATTGTTCCTGAACGAATATCTTGCACGCATAGCAGGCAAGCCCATGTGGAGTCCGGCATACACAACTATCAGCGAGCTGTTTGGCAAGCACTCGGAATTTGCAGTAGGCGACTCCATAAAACTGGTGTGCGACCTGCATAAATCGTTTGTAAAATGTACGGGCATAGATGAGACACTCGACCACTTCTATGGTTGGGGACAGCTGCTATTGACAGATTTCGACGATATTGACAAGAATATGGCCGATGCCGACAAGATATTCTGCAATCTGAAAGACATACACGAACTTGACGACCTGTCGTATCTTACCGAAGAGCAGCGCGAGATGCTCAAACGCTTCTTTGCCAACTTCAGTGACGACCATGAGACAGAGTTGAAGAAACGCTTCCTTAGTCTATGGAGCCACTTTGGCGACATATATCACGACTACAACAAGCGTCTGAGAAACCAAGGCATAGGATACGAAGGAGCAATCTACAGATATGTAGTAACAAAGCAAGACATTGAATTTGAATACGACACATACATATTCATTGGTTTCAACTTGCTTCAGAAGGTAGAACAAGAACTGTTTGCCAATCTGAAGAAGGCTGGCAAGGCCCATTTCTACTGGGACTTTGACACCTACTACATGCCTCGCAACAACAGCGCATTCAACAACGAGGCAGGTAAATACATTGCCATGTATCTGAAGGATTTCCCCAACGAACTCGACGTCCGCTCAGCTGAAATCTACTCGAATATGCGACAACCCAAGAACGTATCGTTCGTAATGGCATCAACCGAGAACATTCAGGCAAGATATGCCGCTCAATGGTTGCGCGACGGCAACAGATATTCAGACGGCAGACAAACTGCCATTGTAATGTGCGACGAAGCCATTCTGCCTCCAGTAATACAAAGTCTGCCTCCAGAGGCTGACAAAGTGAACATTACAAGTGGTTTTCCGCTTGGCATGACACCGATAGCATCGTTAGTATCACTACTATTCGACATGTACACATCGGGCATTACGAGCAAGGGTGCATACTATCGTACACAATATGCAAGCAAAGTATTGACACATGCCTACACACACTATATATCAGAAAAAGCAAAGGACGTATACGCCACAATAAAAGAGCGACATCTGATGTATCCCGACCACAACACACTTACTCTTGAAGGTGTAGACGAAGGCTTGTGCCTGCTCTTCCCTACCGGCAACATCGCTCTGCTAAAGCATGTAGCTACTATAATCAAGCAGATTGGCGTCAATGCCAAGGACACCGAGGATGCCTTCCTGCAAGAGTCGGTATTCAGAATGTACACCATCACAAACCGTCTAGAACAGCTCGCTGCCAATGGCGACCTGAATGTAGACACAACCACATTGCGTCGACTCATCAAACAATTAATATCATCAACCACTATACCTTTTCATGGCGAACCGGTAGTGGGAATACAGATAATGGGAGTGCTCGAAACACGTAATCTTGACTTCAAGCATCTGCTGTTGCTGTCGTGCAATGAAGGCAATATGCCTAAGGGTGTCAACGACTCGTCGTTCATACCTTACGCCATACGCAAGGCACACGGACTGACTACCATCGACAACAAGGTAGCTATATACTCATACTATTTCCACCGTCTGCTGCAACGTGCCGACGACATAACGATAATATACAACAACACTACAGATAATGGACATACGGGCGAAATGAGCCGCTTTATGCTGCAATTGATGGTAGACGGCAAGCAGCAAATAAGCCACTACAATCTGCTTGCCGACAACTCACCTGTAACTCACGTAGCCCAAAGCATAAAAAAAGAGGACAGCATCAAGGACACACTCGACAGCATGTACAGTCTGTCGCCATCGGCAATAAACACATATATAAGGTGTCCGCTACAGTTCTTCTATCAATATGTGGCACACATAAAGGAACCCGACTGCGATGACGATGTAGTAGACAACCGTATGTTCGGCAATATATTCCACAAATCGGCACAACTGATATACGACGACATTGCACAGCACAACAATGGCAAGATTGAAAAAGCTGCAATACAGAAATATCTTAACACAAAGGGTCTGTTGGAGAATGTTGTTGACCGTGCATTCAATGAAGAACTGTTTAAGGTGAAGGACACAAAGCGCAGCCCTTACTACAACGGACTGCATCTGATCAACCGCAAAGTGCTGTTGGAATATCTGCGCCAATTGCTTCATGGCGACCAAAAAATCGCTCCTTTTGAGATACTCGCACTGGAGGATGCCGTCTACACCCAAATGACATTTGAAGCTGAAGACAACAACGAGCGGAATATAAGAATTGGCGGAATTATCGACCGTCTGGACAGGGTGACCGATGCACGAACGGGCATACCAACAATACGTGTAGTAGACTATAAGACGGGACTGCAGGCTACAAAGAAGATTAAGGAAATTGAGGAAATATTCTCGGACACCAACATCAGCCAAAAGCACTCCGACTATTATCTGCAAGCCTTACTCTACTCGCTGATTGTAGACGACTCTACAAAATACAATCAGCAGAAGGATTGTGTAAGTCCGGCATTGCTATTTATAAAGCAGGCATCTAAGGATAATTACGACCCTGTACTTGAGATTGACTCACAAAAAATTTCAAACGTAAGAATATATAAAGAGGAGTTTGAGAAACATCTGAAGGAAGTGCTGCAAGAAATATTCAACACCACCCTACCTTTCACACCTACACAGGACAAAATGCGTTGCGAAAAATGCTCGTATAGGAGAATCTGCAGAGTTAATTCAGTTGAGTATTGAGAGTTTATTCAGATTGAGAGTTGAGAATTGAAAGTTATAATATGCTTTGTTTGGTTTATAATTATGCAATTCTAAAACTATGGTAATATAACTTTCAATTCTCAACTCTAAACTCTTAATTAACCACTAAAATGGTGCTGGTGAAGATGGTTCACCAAATGGTGCATCGTCGGGCATACCTGCCAAATCAGGAGGCAGCGACATGCCTGGTCCGCCATTCATCTTGCTGCCGATAATCTCCGAACCAAAAGGAGCATCGCCAATAGGAGCCGACTGCTTCTCGGGATCCTGGAATCGAGTGAACTCGCCACGGAACGTGAGCAGCACATCTCCTGTAGCGCCCTTACGGTGCTTGGCAATGATAATCTGCGCCATGCCACGAAGGTCGTTGCCCTTCTCATCGTGCAGAATATGATAATACTCCGGACGATGCACAAACAGCACCATATCGGCATCCTGCTCGATGGCTCCCGACTCACGAAGGTCGCTCAGCTGCGGACGCTTGCCTTCAAGACCCTCACGATTCTCCACAGTACGATTCAACTGCGACAAAGCGAGTATGGGGATGTCAAGTTCCTTGGCAAGCCCCTTGAGCGACTGCGAAATCTTCGACACCTCCTCCTGACGGCTGCCGAAACGCATACCATTTGCATTCATAAGCTGAAGGTAGTCTATCATGATGATCTTTACACCCTTCTCGCGCACCAGACGACGTGCCTTAGTACGCAACTCGAATATGGAGAGTCCCGGAGTATCGTCAATATACAATGGCGAGCCTTGCAACAGACGAATATTCTTGTCCAATCGCTCCCATTCATCGGGAGCCAACTGTCCGTTGAGCATCTTGTTGCCTGGTATCTCACACACATTTGAAATGAGACGGTTGACAAGCTGCACATTGTTCATCTCAAGTGAGAAAAAGGCAATAGGAGTGTTGTAGTCGACAGCAATGTTCTTGGCAAGCGACAGAGCAAACGAAGTCTTACCCATCGCCGGACGTCCGGCAATGATTACAAGGTCCGAACTCTGCCATCCACTCGTCTTCTTGTCCAATTCCTCATATCCAGTAGGCACACCGGTCAATCCGCCTGCATTAGCCTGCGCCTTCTGCAGAATGTCGATAGCCTTGGTTATGACAGGGTCCACCTGCGTATAGTCCTTCTTCATGTTGCGCTGCGACAACTCGAAGAGCGAACCCTCAGCTTCCTGCATCAGTTCGTCTACATCCTGCGTCTCGTCGAAAGCCTTGGTCTCCACAATGCTTGCGTAAGAGATAAGCTGACGTGCCAGATACTTCTGAGCAAGAATCTTAGCATGATACTCGATATGAGCCGACGATGCCACATGCGAGCTAAGCTCCACAATGTACGGCGCACCGCCCACATCATCAATAGTACCCTCACGCTTCAGCTCGTCGACAACAGTCATGATGTCCACCGGATTCTCGTTCATCGACAATGTCTGTATGGCATTGTATATCTTCTGATGGCGAGGCTCGTAGAAGGTTTCGGGGCGCAGCGTCTCCGACACCATCGAGAAGGCATCCTTGTCAATCATCAGCGCACCTAGCACCACCTTCTCTATATCCACAGCCTGTGGCTGCAGATGGCCGTAGTTCTTGTCAAACGCCTTGCCCTGCGACTGTTTGCCAGGCTTTCTTTCTGTACTTGTATTTGGCATAAAAGAAATAAAGCGATTGCGTTTCTACTTGACAACCTTGTTGTTTTCGGGGAACACCACCGTGGGGCGGAACTTCTTGGCCTCCTCAAAATCCATCAAAGCATAGGATATAATTATCACGGTGTCACCGATTGCCACCTTACGTGCAGCGGCACCGTTAAGGCAGATGCATCCGCTGCCACGCTCACCCTTTATAATATATGTCTCGAAACGCTCACCATTGTTGTTGTTGACAATCTGCACCTTCTCGCCCTCAATCATATTGGCAGCATCCATAAGATCCTGGTCGATAGTGATGCTGCCAATATAGTTGAGATTGGCCTGTGTCACCTGCACACAGTGCAGTTTCGATTTCAATACTTCTATCATCATAACGGTAAAAAAAATACTTTCTGAATGTTTGTTGTTGTTGACTATTCCTTGAATGTGATATGGTCAATAAGTCGTATCGGGGTCTTGCCGCAATACACGGTTATGCAACCTGCAATGTACTGGCTGTCATCCCACGACTCCACCTCCTGCAAGGTATTGCCGTCGACAATAGAGAAATATTCCACCTCAAGACCCTCAACGGCATTGATGTCGGCCACCACCTTGTCGTGTGTCTCCTTGAGCGTATGGGTGGCGCCATATTCCTTGCCAGCCTTGAGCGCACTGTAAATCTTAGGGGCTATAGCACGCTCGTCGGCAGCAAGCAGAGTATTGCGCGAACTCTTTGCCAAGCCATCAGCCTCGCGCACTGTGTCGCACTCTACAATCTGCAGCTTCAGTCCGAGATAGCGCACCAAAGCCTTGACAACAGCTATCTGCTGCCAGTCCTTCTCACCAAAATAAGCTCTGTCGGGACGTACTATATAGAAAAGGCGTGACACCACTTGACACACGCCATTGAAGTGACCGGGACGATGGGCGCCCTCCATCACCGTAGTGACAGGAGGAAATTCAAAATGCCTGTTATCCTTAGTGGGATACATCTCTTCTACAGACGGTGCAAACACATAGTCGGCACCACATTGCTCTAACAAAGCGCAATCGGCATCAAGCGTGCGCGGATAACGCTCCAAATCGCCCTGGTCGTTGAACTGGGTCGGATTGAGGAATACAGACACTACAGTCACATCGTTCTCAGCCACACTGCGGCTTACAAGCGACGCATGACCCTCATGAAGAGCGCCCATAGTGGGAACCAGACCTACTGACTTTCCTTCCTTCCGAACTTCGAACAACTCATTCTGAAGTTCAACAATACTTCTGAACAGTTTCATCATCATTTTAATTTTATTGCCATAAGCCAGTTGCCGATTTTATCACACGAAAAAATCCTGGCAACAGCTTAAAGCGTTTATCCTTTTGAAAATTCAATGCAAAATAACAACTTTTTTCTTAAATGCGAAAGAATAAATCTAAAAATATGACAAATACGGCATCCAAATTTCGTTATTAATAAAAAACGACGATTTTTCTGAACTTTTTTTTATACCTTTGCACCTGTTTTTACGCGCACACAAACAAAATTCAACCAAATCGGCGCGACAATAAAAGAATCAAGCATGGCAAAGAAAATCTTATTCATCAATCAGGAGATATCCCCGTACGTTCCAGAATCTACACTTTCTGTAATGGGCAGAGACCTTCCAAGCAAAATGCAGGAAGACGGTTTCGAAATACGTACATTCATGCCGAAGTGGGGCAATATCAACGAGCGTAGAGGACAGCTGCATGAGGTGATACGCCTTTCGGGAATGAACCTCGTAATCGACGACACCGACCATCCGCTCATCATCAAGGTTGCCTCAATACCGCAGACACGACTACAGGTGTACTTCATCGACAACGACGACTTCTTCATGAAGCGCAAGATGGCCGTCGACGACAACGGTGAGGAATACGACGACAACGGCGAGCGAGCCATATTCTTCGCAAGAGGAGTACTCGAAACCGTAAAGAAACTACGATGGTCGCCCGAGGCTATACACTGCCAGGGATGGATGGGATACATCGTGCCCCTCTTCATCAAGACAGCATACAAGGACGAGCCTACATTTGCAGGAACAAAGGTAATCACCTCAATATTCAGCCAGGGACTCACAAAAAAGATAGGCGACAACTTCAAGCGATGCCTCGAATTCAAGGACGTGACCGTAGAAAGCCTCGCTGACTACAACGACGACTTCGACTTCACCGAAATGTGCAAGCTCGCAATCGACCATAGCGACGCAGTGGTGGAAGCCGAAGCCCACGCCTACCCCGAACTCATAGAGTATGCAAAAAGCAAAGGCATAAAGGTGCTACCCTACCCCGGTGACAATGCCGACGATGCCTACAAAGCCTTCTACGAAAGCCTCTAACACACATACAGGGGCTTTTTATCTAACATTAGATTTTTTACTGTAAGATGAAAATAAAACTACTGGCAGGCATAGCGCTTGCCTCTATAGCGTTGGCATCGTGCGACGACAATACAAGCGAGATTGGCTCGTCGCTCATCGACAATGCCGACAAGCTCGAAATCACAACCGACACTTTCGGGATAATATCCAATTCGGCTGCTATGGGAGCCGTACTCTCCAACAGCCCGACAGGATACCTTGGCAAGGTGCGCGACCCCGAGACCGGAGCCTACCTCACAAGCTGCTTCATGACACAGTTCTACACCCCCGAGGACTTCACATTCCCCGAGAAGGACAGCATAAAGAGCCTCGACAGCAACCGCCGCATCATGGCCGACTCGTGCGACATACGCCTCTACTACACTAACTACTTCGGCGACTCGCTCGCAACAATGAAGCTCTCGGCCGTAGAACTCGCCAAGCCCGTGCCGGAAACAGGCAAATTCTACACCGACTTCAACCCCGAAGCCGAATACATCACGCCGCAGTCGATGAAAGTCGACAAGATGTACACGCTCACCGACCTCAACGTCGACGAGAGCACACGCTACGGCAGCGACTACATGCCCAGCATACGCATACCGCTAAGCACCGAATACGGCACAAAGATCATGAACGCATACTACGAGCACCCTGAATACTTCAAGAATGCCTATGCCTTCATACACCATCTCGTACCTGGATTCTACTTCAAGACCACAAGCGGCATAGGCTCAATGGCATACATCCGTCTGAGCCAGCTCAACGTCTACTTCCGCCACAAGACCACTTATACAAAGACTGACGGAACCAAGAAGGACACCATCTATGCTGCCATGGCTTCGTTCCCTGGAACTGAGGAGGTACTGCAGACTACAAGAATACAGAACGACCGGAACGTCATCAGCCAGCTCGTAGCCGACCCCTCATGCACCTACATCAAGTCGCCAGCAGGCATCTACACAGAACTGACCCTGCCCGTAACGCAGATTGTAGAGAAAGAATATACCTTAGGCGGAAAAGTGTACAGTCATAAGAACGACACCATCAATTCGGCAAAGGTAGTGCTGCGACGAATCAACAACACTCAGGACAGCAAGTACACCCTCAGTGCTCCTAAAACGCTGCTCATGCTGCCCAAGAGCGATGTGAAGGCTTTCTTCGAGAACAACCGCACAGCCGACTACAAGACATCGTATCTCGCATCGTACAGCAGTTCTGCCAATACGTACACGTTCAACAATATCGGAAGTCTGATAAAGAACCTCTACGACAAGGCCGACCGCACAGACACCGATTGGAACAAGGTGGTGCTGATACCCGTCAGCGTTAGCTACGACACCTCGAGCGGTGCGACGGAACTGATAAGCGTAAGCAACGACATGTCGATGACAAGCACTCGTCTGGTACGTGGCTACAACGACACCAAGGACAGCAAGATAACCATAAGCGTCATCTACAGCAAGTTCAAATAAACACGCAGCCATGGCAGACAACTTTCTTGAACGGCAGCGACGCGACTACGAGCTGCGTAAGCTACAATGGCAGCAAAACAATCAAAAGCACGCCACCAGCGTGGCTGAAATACTCAGAAGGGCACGACAACGGTTCAACAACGACTGAACCACAATGGACAATTACGATTAGAACCACAATCGTGATTGTCCATTGTTTTTATTTACAACTTCTATTGTCAAAAAGAATAACTTTTACCATTACACTATCTTTCCTCGTTTTTTATCTAAAGTAGCTTTTTAATTCGAAAAATATATATACATTTGTATAAAAGAACAAATCAATTAAAGCATGGCAATAGATAAATGTGGAAAGATCTTGATAGTGGACGACAATGAGGATGTGCTCTTGTCGCTCAATATGCTCTTGAAACCATACGTGGAGGCTATCAGAGTTTTCAATACGCCTGAACGAATCATCGAGTTTATGGATTCGTTCAATCCTGACGTGATTTTGCTCGACATGAACTTCCATCGTGATGCTATCAGTGGCGAGGAAGGATATGAATGGTTGGATAAGATATTAAAGCACAACCCTAAGAGTGTAGTGCTCTTCATCACAGCATACGTTGACACCGAAAAGGCCGTAAGGGCTATCAAGGCTGGTGCAATCGACTTTATACCCAAACCTTGGGACAAGAAAAAGTTGCTCGACACAGTAAAGAGTGCCGTGGAACTGAGCAAGGAGAGAAACCGGAATATTAACAACCAAAAGCAATACACTATCACCGAGGTCAGCCCACAAGAAGCATTTGCCCGTTTCATAGGTGAATGTCCTGCCATACTTGATTTGAAAGCCCAAATCAAGCGCGTGGCTTCTACCGATGCCAATGTGTTGATTACGGGAGAGAACGGCACTGGAAAGGATGTTGTGGCCCATGCCTTGCACAATCTTTCGGCAAGAAACACGAAGCCGTTTGTGAATATCGACTTGGGATGTATACCTGAAAATCTTTTCGAGAGTGAGCTTTTCGGCTATGAGAAGGGTGCCTTTACTGATGCCAAGGGTGCAAAGGAAGGTAGAGTAGAGTCAGCCAACGAAGGCACTCTCTTTCTTGATGAGATAGGCAATCTAAATCTGCAGACACAGCAAAAGCTACTGACGATGATAGAGAAGAGACAGACACAACGCATAGGTTCAAATGAGGTGAACAATGTGGATGTGCGCATTCTTGCTGCCACCAATGCCAACTTGTGCAAAAAGGTCGGTGAGGGCGAGTTTCGTCAAGACCTCTTCTATCGTCTTAACACTATCGAGTTGCATCTTCCTCCATTGCGCGAACGTGGCGAAGACATCATCTTATTGGCAGAGCATTTCCTGAATATATATTCCGGCAAATACAGTGTGGGAAAGGTTGTGCTTGGAGCTTCTGCCAAAAAGAAACTCATGCAGCACACTTGGCCTGGCAATGTGCGCGAGCTGCAACATTGCATTGAGCGATCAATTGTGCTGAACGATAAGCCAGAGCTATCAGCTGAAGACATCCGACTGGAGACTTCTTCCACAGCCTCAGCTTCCTACCTAACCATCGGAGGCATTGAGAATGTAGAATCGCTCAATCTGCAAACATTGGAGCGCGAGGCAATAAAGCGAGCAATATCCTTGAGCAACGGCAATCTGACGCAGGCTGCCGAAATGTTGGGCATAACACGATTCGCACTTTATCGCAAGATAGAGAAATTAGGAATATGATGAACCTAACCTCACACAGATATCACAATAATGTCAATAATCAGCAATATATTAAACAACAAGAGCGACGAGCGGATGCGCCAACTGATTGAGGCCATACGCACACGCGACTTCTCGCTACAGTATTCGCTCGACCATCTAAAGGGCGAAGAGCGAAGGCTTGCGCAACAAATCAATGAGGTGGTGAATGAGTTTCGCGAGACCACCATGCGCCAAGAAGCCAAGTATCAATATTTCGGCACTATGCTCGACACTATCAATGCCTTCCTGATAGTGGCTGACGAACAAGGCATAGTACACTGGATGAACAGGGCTGCAGTGGATGGACTATGCGGTTTTGCCATCAATCGTCTGCAAGACCTAAAGGTTGTTGACGACACACTGCCTGAAACAATGAAGGCATTGAAGCCCGGACAACAGAGACTTGTGCAACTGATAGCCAACAACAACAATCGGAATGAGGAGAAGGCAGACTTCATGCTGAGTGTTGTAAACTTTTTCAACAAGGGATTTGCCTACAGACTCTACACTCTCCAGAATGTGCAACCCGTGATTCAAAAGAATGAGACCGATGCCCAGCAACAGTTGGTGAGAGTTTTGACTCATGAGATAATGAACTCGCTCACTCCTATCATATCTCTTGCCGACACACTATGCGAAGGTGTTGAACAAAACACTCTTGAGCACGATGATTTGCGCATGGCCCTGCAAGCCATTAACCGTAGGAGCAACGGATTGCTGCAGTTTGTTGAGAATTACCGCAAGTTGCAACATGTGTCTCAGCCTCAATTGGCGAATGTGATAATAGGCGACATTATTGCCGACTTGCAGCACCTTTACCCTGCCCCTATATTCCATTATGATATAGAAGATGCTGAGCAAGTACTGAGCATCGACCGCTCGCAAATAGAGCAAGTGCTCATCAATCTGCTGAAGAATGCGCAAGAGGCTGTTGAGAACAGCAATCAGCAATCCTCAGACAATGCTAAAGGCAAAGAGCCTTGCGTAAGACTGTCAACTCATCTTTCAAGCAACAAGCGCAACTTTATCATTTCCATTACCGACAATGGCAAGGGTATTATGCCGGAGGTGTTGAATCGCATATTTGTGCCATTCTTCACTACCAAAACAAACGGTTCGGGCATAGGGTTGAGTATTTGCAAGCAGATAGTAACCTTGCATGGAGGCACTATTACAGCCTCATCACAACCTGGCGACAAAACTACCTTCAATGTGGTGCTGCCTGCATAATATATGTGTGCGCACCGTGCGAAATCGCACACTATTCGTGCGGTTTCGCACATATATAAGACCACTGTCTTTTACCATCTTCTTCATAATCAAGCAGTTACTCTTATGGCATAGCTTTTGTTTAGTGTTTTGCAAAAGTTATGAATATGAAGACTAAGTTATATATATTAATAGGTGTAGCCTTCTGTGCCATGAACCTACGGGCACAGACCGACACGTTGCTGCTTGATTTGCCAGCCACCATAATGATGGCTCAACGGCAATCGCCGTCTGTACAAAGCGCGCGCAACACTTTTCTGTCGGCTTATTGGGCATACAGATACCACAAGGCCAACTATCTGCCTTCGCTGTCGCTATCTTCTTCACCTTATATTAATAAGGAGGTGAACAAGATAACCCTTTCGGATGGTACGGCAAACTTTATCAAGCAAGACCAGTTGGGTGCCGACCTTGCACTGAAGATAAACCAAAACATTGCCCTCACGGGAGGTAGCCTCTTTATGAAGAGTTCGCTCAACCGACTGGATGAATTGCGCAACAAGACAACAGTTTACAGCAGCAATCCATTTGTCGTAGGATATGAGCAGAGTCTTTTTGGCTACAACTCATTGAAGTGGGACAGACGTATAGAGCCTATCCGCTATCAAGAATCCAAGAAGCGGTATGCCGAGACATTGGAGATTGTATCAGCCAAGGCATGTGAGCATTTCTTTGCTTTGGCATCGGCACAAACCGAATTGGAGATGGCACGACAGAACTTCGCTTCGGCCGACACTCTCTATCAGATGGCAAAAGGAAGATATGACAATGGCACTATCTCGGAAAACGAGATGCTGCAATTGGAGATAAACCGACTGAATGAGGAGACCAATGTGATGGATGCCCAGGTGACATTGCGAGAGAAGATGCAAACCATACGCTCCTTTCTTGGATTGGAACAATCGCAAGACGTGAAGTTGCTGATTCCCGATGAGGTTCCTGCCTTTGAGGTTCCATTACAACAGGCAATGGAATTGGCTTTGGCCAACAGTCCCGACCCCGACTATTATCGCAGGGTTCTAAAGGAGAGCGAGAGCCGTCTGTCGCAAGCCCGTGCCAACGCAGGATTAAAAGCCGACCTATATATGCAGTTCGGACTATCGCAAACTGGCTCTGACATAGGAGCTGTATATCGCAATCCTATGAGTCAGCAATCGGCAAGCATCACCATAACACTGCCTATACTTGACTGGGGAAGGGGCAAGGGAAGAGTGAGAGAGGCGAAATCGCAATTAGCCCTTACCAACACCCAGGTGGAGCAAGGCATGAGGGATTTTTATCAGAATGTAGAAAAACTTGTGCTTCAGTTTAATATGCAAGCAAGAAAGGTGCATGTGGCTTCGCTTACCGACCAACGTGCCGAAAAGAGACACTTGGTGGCACGAAGACTATACATCATGGGGCGCAACTCAATACTCGACCTCAATGCCGCAATCAGCGACAAAGACTCTGCCCGACGCAATCATATAGCCACGATGCAGACTTATTGGAGCTTATACTACATGCTCCGAAGTATGACTGGATATGATTTCGAGCATAATAAAGAACTTAAAGAAGAACTGCCTGTCAACGATTAACAACAATAGAATATGGACATAAAGAAACAACCTAAACCCTGGCACATACGCTATCGCTATCATATATTGGCTGCTGCCACGGGCTTGGCACTGCTCGTATATACCATCTTTGTGATAATAACATCCGGCACAAAGCGTGTGGATAAAGACAGTGTCGTGATAGCCGAAGCTACGAAGGCTCCTTTTATGGAGTATGTGGATGTGGAAGGATTGGTGCAACCTATCAAGACCATCCAGGTGAACGCTATGGAGAACGGATTTGTGGAGCGTGTGGTGGCTGAGGAAGGAGCTATGCTGCAACAAGGCGACACGATACTTGTGCTTCAGAATCCTGAACTATACCACTCTATCGACGACGAGCAGGACGCTTGGAGCAAAAACCTGCGCAACTGTCGTGAGCAGGAGATAGAGATGAATCAGAAGAGCATCAACCTTCGGCAACAAGCCTTGGACGCTAAGCACCAGATGAACAGCCTGAAAAAGTCGCTCAAGCAGAGCCGCGAGGAATATCGCATGGGCATAAAGAGTAAGGCTGAACTGGAGATGGCTGAGGAGGATTACGAATACCAACGCCAAAAAGTGGTATTGCAGATGCAATATCTCAAGCACGACTCTGTGTCTACACGACTGAAGCAGGAGATGATTGCCGCCAACAGAACTGAGGCAGACAAGAAGCTGTCGAGAGTGAAAGGACGCACAAGCAAACTGGTGGTGCGTGCTCCCGTAAGCGGACAACTTAGTTATGTGGGGGTGACACAAGGTCAGCAGGTTGCATCGGGGGCAAGCATCGGTCAGATTAAGGTGATGAGCCAATTCAAAATGCAAGTGACGTTGGCTGAATATTACATCGACCGCATCACAACTGGTCTTCCTGCCAATATCGAATACGAAGGTCGTAAGTATCCGCTTCGTGTGTCGAGGGTGATTCCTGAGGTCAAAGACCATAAGTTTGTTTGTGAACTGACCTTTGCCAAGCACACTCCCTCCAACATTCGATTGGGCAAGAGCTATAGGGTACTGCTGGAACTGGGCAAGCCAGAGCAAGCGTTAGTGATACCTAATGGCGACTTCCTGCAAACCACCAATGGTTATTGGATATTCCGAGTGTCGGCTGACGGCAAGAAGGCAAAGAGAGTGAGCATAACTGTGGGCAGACAGAATCCGCAGCAATGTGAGATAACCTCAGGCTTGGAGGCAGGCGACAAGGTAGTCGTTAGTGGATACGACAAAATTTCAAATAAAGAAGAGTTTGATTTAAAATAAAAACCATTATAGATATGAACATGTTATTACACAACCTGAAGGTTGCCTTGCGCAACATTCTAAAGTACAAGGTGCAGACTTTAGGCAGCATCCTGTCGCTTGCCATCGGTATGGTGACGCTTGCTGTGGTGCATTCGTTTTTGCAGAATTTCCGTATGCCATCAATTAGCCATGAAGCTTATTATGACAGAGTTTATACCATCCGATTCGATTCCATCCAAAAGCGTCAAACCGACGATCCTATTAACGCCAATGGTGATATCATAAGAGCAATAAAGGCGAATGGAGGACTTCGTTGCATTGAACAAGGTCCTTACGCTCATGGATTAATGTCTGGCGGATCTGCTGAGTTTACGCTAAGCGACAAGACAAAGCGCAAGATGCAGTTGGAACCCATTCTTATTGAACGTCATTATCCCAACTTTGCAGGTTACCGTTCTGCCATCACGGGAGAGAAGATAAAGGTGCTTGATACGCATGATGCCATTATCAGCAAAAAACTGTCACAGCAAATCTTTGGAGACAGGAATCCTGTGGGAACAAGCGTCAACTTAATGAAAGGCGACGATAATTATCAGTTGAGAATAGTGGATGTTTATCAAGACTTATCATTGAATGAGATTAATGGAAGACCTACTGCTCTATACTTCTCGCCATGCGAGTTTGAGGATATGGATTTTGATCAATATTTTGCCCGGCAATTGTATGTGGTATTGAAAGAGGGTTCTACTCCACAACAGTTGGAAGCTGAGGCGAACGGCAGGTTGAAACCTTTGGGATTGAAGACTAATATACGACCATTGAAAGAGCAGTTGGATGAAGAAAACGCATCTTCTGCCACAGGTTGTTCCATCACTTATCTTATAAGTTCACTGATTCTGCTGGCTGCCATCATAGGTTTTATGAGAATGCATGCGCAGTTGTTCTGGATGCGCAGACGTGAAATCTCGCTTCGAATCACCAATGGTGCCACACGCCTCCAACTCTTCTCAATGTTTGCTACCGAGGTGGTGATGATTGTGCTGATGGCTTATATTATGGCTGTGTTTATGGGAGCCTGGATTTGTGATTATCTGGCAATGCCTCAGTTTGCTGAAATCATGTTTGAGCTTGGAACAATCAGTCATCTGTATCTCTATAGTTTAGTGATTGGCTTGGTGGTCATTGTGCTGTGTCTCGCCGTTATCTGGATTGTGCTGAGTCGCATTTGCCGACGTACGCAAACGCTCGATTCTGGAATGAGACGAAGCCATAACAATTGGTTCCGCAACACGATGCTGTGTGTGCAGGTGATGATCAGTATGTTCTTCCTGGGTGTTACTTTCTGCCTTTTGTGCTGGGCGGGCAAGATAGCTGAATACAACCATATACCCGACGACGAGAGACCATACAAGCAGAGTCTGTATATGCAGACCTATGATGCAGAAAACAGCCAGCGCCTCAGAGACAAACTAATCCATTTGCCGCAGGTGGAACGATGGATTCCTTATAGCTGGGGATATTGGAAAATTGACGAACTGGCTGAGAACGAGGAATTCAGCAAGGCAGCTTGGCAAGGTGACAGAATCGTGACACATTATCGCATTCGAAACACATCAGACACATCGTTGCTCGACTTCTTGAAGATCAAGGTGAATTGGAAGCCTAAAGCCGACAAGAAGAAATGTATTTTGGTGAATGAGGAGTTGTATAAGCACATGCGCCAGCATCGTGTTGCTCCTAATGATATGTTGACCATAGATAATGATTCGTACAAGATTGCCGGCACATTCCAGTCGATACCTTATGTGCAGAATATGAAGTACGACATGTATACGTTCATCGTCATTGACCCAAAATTCAGCTATGAAACCAATGATTATATTCTTGTGGCAAAGCCGGGAGAATATAAGGAGATGAAGGTTGCTGTAGATAGAACCATCCAGCAATTGGAGCCTACAGTGGTGGCACAGATGTCAACCAATCTGCGTAATAGAATAGCTTTTGAGATGTTTATGGTAGAGATACTGCAATCTATTGCGTGGGCCCTGGCTGTAGTGAGTCTGGCTATCTGCATGATAAGCATCTTCAGTACGGTGATGCTGGATACGCAGACCCGCAAGAAGGAAGTGGCCATACGCAAGGTGAATGGTGCCTTGACAAAGGATATAACCAAACTCTTCGGACGAACCTATCTGGTGATTACGCTTATCGCCATGGTATTTGCGGTGGTAGCCATGTCGCTGTTTCATATCGTTCTGAGTCAGCTGTTCGCTATGGTAGAAATAAATCCAGTTGTGCCTATCCTCATGAGTGTAGTGGTAGTGGCTGTCTTCATTGCTGTCATCATAGCCTGGCAGGTACGCAAGACGATGAAGGTGGACCCTTCGGAGATTTTGGCTAAAGAATAATATTTATTTACTAAAAAACGAAAATGATTATGATTAAGTTAGATAATATAAAGAAAGTATTTCAGACAGAAGAAGTAGAGACTTGGGCACTCCGCAATATCAGCTTGGAGGTGAAGGAAGGCGAGTTTGTAGCCATCATGGGACCTTCGGGTTGCGGCAAGTCCACCCTGCTTAATATAATAGGTTTGCTCAACAATCCCACAAGCGGCAGCTATCTGCTCAACGGCAAGGATGTGAGCACGCTGAAGGAGAGTGAGCGCACCTTGATAAGAAGAGGCATGATAGGTTTTGTGTTCCAGAGCTTCAACCTCATTGATGAGTTGAATGTGGTGGAGAACATCGAGTTGCCGCTCCTGTATATGGGAGTGTCGGGCAAGGAACGCCGCAAGCGTGCCGAGGAGGTGATGGAGCGTGTGGCTATATCCCATCGTGCCAAGCATTACCCTTCGCAGCTTTCGGGTGGTCAGCAACAACGCACAGCCATTGCACGAGCCATACTTCCCCGACCGAAACTGATTCTTGCCGATGAGCCTACGGGTAATCTTGACTCAAAGAATGGCAAGGAAGTGATGGACTTGCTTTCGGAATTGCACAAGGAGGGCACAACCATCGTGATGGTGACCCACTCTCTACACGATGCCAATTATGCAGATAGAGTAATAAATATGTTTGATGGAGAGATTGTTAATCAGGTAGAAATGTAGTATGAATTAGGCTATGGCGTTCTCGCCATAGCCTTACTACTGTTTATCACAATGTTTTCAATGCCCGTTCTATTCCCTCCACACTGTCATTAAAGTGTATGGGCTTTGCCATATACTTTCTCTATCAATACGCCTGTATTGTCAGGAATGCATCCTCCCAACAGATGCAGATAGGGAACGCCATGCTCGGTACGGTTCCTGCATTTTATGCTGTGGCGTTTCTTATTGTCTATCCAAACGGATGCGTTCTTGTTTTCTTCCCATTTCACCACTATGTCATGCCAGCGGTTATCCTTGATGCCAAGATTCTTGCGACTGATGGAAATAACATATAATCCTTCGGCAGCGGACACACTGTCGGTAGGATTAAACCATTTCCATAAGGCTCCGTCCACATCATTAAGAACACATCATCCCACACACCATTGGCGGTAGGCAATTCGGGCAAAGGGGTGGTATTGCACCAAAAGAACAGCAGTCGGCCGAGTCCCCCCTCTGTGCGCATGGCATATGCTTTATTTTATCACGGCTCGACAGATAAAGAGGTCTATACTCCCCAGGGTGTTCACCATAATTGTAATGTCTGATTTCTCCGTCAGCCATTCTGCTCAAACCAATATAGGCATCGGATGGAGAAACACCAGTGACACGAGGTGCCAACAGATTGTCCAGATTATTTTGGGCAGAAGCAGGATACAATGACTATGGATTTTGGGTTCAGTCGTCCTTGAACGACAGTTTCTCTAATTTTTCTTTCAGTATCGGAGCCTCCGACGCCCTTATCGACAATCGAATCTCGCAGGTGTTGTCGTAAGTCTGACCTACAATGCGGGGCGACATCTCCTTGATTATCTTCATCACGTCGTTCATCATTATATAAGGAAAGTCGTAGACTACCTCCTCTTCCTTGTAGAGCTTCACTATCTCGGCAGCGGCTATAGCCTCGGCAGCGGCTGTGCGATAGGCTACGATGAGTCCGCTTGTGCCAAGATTCACTCCTCCATAATATCTCACAACGATGATGAGGATATCTGTAAGGTCGTTTTTGGTAATCTGTCCGAGTATCGGTTTGCCGGCAGTGCTGCTAGGTTCGCCATCGTCATTGGCGCGAAATTGCGAATGGTCGGCTCCAAGGGTGTATGCCCAACATACATGGCGGGCATCGTAATACTTCTTGCGATGTTCGGCAACAATGTTTTTCACCTCCTCTTCGGTGGTGACATGAAAAGCAAAGGCGAGAAACTTGCTTCGCTTCTCACTGTAAAAGCCCTCTGCCGGGCTGTCTGTTATTGTCAAATATTCGTCTATCAGCTCCATTTGCTTGTTGTTCAGTAAATAATATAATATGCAAAGGTAAGACAAATAAACGACAAATGGGGAAAAAGATAATGGATAATTATGATATACCAAACAAATAACGGCAGTCATAATTATCCATTATAAAATTATCAATTATAAAAATAATTGTATTAATCAAGTTTGTGGATAACAAGGCCTGAGCGTAGTTTCGGCTCAAACCATGTAGCCTTAGGAGGCATTATCTTGCCGCTGTCGGCTATGTCCATAATCTGCTGCATTGTGACGGGATAGAGAGCCAATGCCACACGCATTTCGCCACTATCCACACGTCGCTTCAATTCGCCGAGTCCGCGAAGACCACCGACAAAATCGATACGCTTGTCCGAACGCAAATCGGTTATGCCAAGCAACTTGTCAAGAATCAGTCGGCTTGAGATATCTACATCGAGCACTCCGATTGGGTCTGTTCCGTCGTATGTTCCTTCCTTGGCCTCAAGACTGTACCATTTGCCGTCAAGATATAGCGAGAACTCATGCAGATGCTGTGGCTTGTATTCGTCAGCGCCCTCACACTTAACGATGAAGTCAGCCTCCAATGCCTTCAAGAACTCCTCCGACGACATTCCGTTCAAATCCTTTACTACGCGGTTGTAGTCGAGGATTGTAAGCTGCGAAGCCTGGAAGCATACAGCCATGAAGTAGTTGTACTCTTCATTGCCTACATGCTGCGGATTCTGCTTAGCCTTCTCGGCTCCTACAAGGGCTGCCGCTGCACTACGATGATGGCCGTCGGCTATGTAGAGGGCTGGCATTTTGCGGAACTCTTCTGTGATGGTAGCAATGTCCTTATCATCGGAAATTGTCCAGAACTGATGGCGGAAACCGTCAATAGGTGCTATGAAATCATAAACAGGTGCAGTTGCGGCATAGCGGTTGATGAGTTCGTCGAGTACGCTGTTGTCGGGATAGGCAAAGAATACAGGCTCGATATTGGCATCACATACGCGTACATGCTTCATGCGGTCTTCCTCTTTGTCGCGACGGGTAAGCTCGTGCTTCTTGATTACACCGTTCATATAGTCATTGACGAAGGCTCCTACAACGAGACCGTACTGTGTCTTGCCATTCATTGTCTGGGCGTAGATGTAATACTGCTCCTTGTCGTCCTGTACAAGCCAACCTTTCTCCTGGAATTTACGGAAATTGTCGGCAGCCTGCTTGTAGACACGAGGGTCGTACTCGCTTGCACCTGGCTCGAAGTCAATCTCGGGCTTGATGATATGATAAAGACTCATCTCGTTGTCGCCTGCTTCGGCACGGGCTTCTTCCGAGTTGAGAACATCGTAAGGGCGTGACTCTACACGCTCCACCAAATCGTGCGGTGGGCGCAGTCCTTTAAAGGGTTTTATTGTAGCCATAAAATTTTAATCGTTACTTGTTTACTTGATACTTAGTGCATCCCTCACTGAAGAAGGCATTGATCTGTTTGGCTGCAGCAATACCTGCATTGATGTTAGCCTCGGCTGTCTGTGCACCCATCTTCTTAGGTGTAGAGAAGTAGCGACCTTCAAATTTGCGGAACTCAGCATCTGCATCAGGCATAATATCGGTAACGTACTTGATATCGGTGCGCTCTTCCATAAGCTTGAGCAGCTCAGGCTCATTGATTACTTCCTTGCGTGCTGTGTTAACGAGGATAGCATTCTTCTTCATCTTACCGACAAGAGCGGCATTGATGCTCTGCTTGGTCTGAGGAGTAGCAGGAATATGGAGCGAAACCACATCACAATTCTCGAAGAGAGCGTCCTGCGAATCAACTGCAGTAACACCGGCAGCCTCAATAGCTTCCTTCGGACAGAAAGCATCGTAAGCAGAAACTTCCATACCGAAGCCCTTTGCGATGCGAGCCACATTACGGCCTACATTGCCGAAAGCAAGGATACCAAGCTTCTTGCCCAAAAGCTCAGAGCCCGACTTGCCGTTGTAGAAATTACGAACAGCATAAACCAACAAACCGAATACAAGTTCGGCAACAGCATTCGAGTTCTGGCCTGGAGTGTTCTCTACGACTACTCCCTTCTCCTTGGCATAAGCACAGTCTACATTGTCGTATCCAGCACCTGCACGAACTACGATCTTGAGCTGCTTAGCAGCGTCGAGTACCTCGGGAGTAACCTTGTCCGAACGAATAATCATAGCGTCGGCATCGGCTACAGCATCAAGAAGCTGCTGCTTGTCAGTATATTTCTCAAGGAGAACAAGTTCGTTGCCTGCTCCTTCAATTTCTGCCTTAATACCATTCACGGCTGCTGCTGCAAACGGTTTCTCGGTTGCCACCAATATTTTCATAGTAAACGATTTTTAATAATTATACGATAAGAAAACACCACAATTAGTGCTCTGCCTCAAAATCCTGCATGCACTTAACAAGAGCCTCTACACACTCAAGCGGAAGGGCGTTGTAGCAGCTTGCACGGAATCCACCTACAGAGCGGTGACCCTTGATACCTACCATACCATGAGCTACTGCATAGTCGAGGAACGGCTTCTCAAGATCCTTATACTCATCGTTCATAACGAAGCAGATGTTCATGAGTGAGCGAGACTCTGGCTCTACAGTTCCACGGAACAACTTGTTGCGGTCGATTTCAGCATACAGCATCTCGGCACGCTCCTTGGCACGACGGTCCATCTCCTCTACTCCACCGTTCTTCTTAATCCAACGCAATGTCTCAAGAGCGCAATAGATAGGCACTACAGGAGGTGTATTGAACATAGAACCCTTCTCTACGTGTGTGCGATAGTCGAGCATTGTAGGAATCTGACGAGGAGCCTTGCCCAACACTTCGTCCTTCACAATAACAAGTGTAACACCTGCCATTGCGAGGTTCTTCTGAGCACCGGCATAGATACAGTCGTACTTAGCCACGTCAATTGGGCGGCTGAAAATATCTGACGACATGTCACCGATAAGTCTTACTGGAACTTCTGGGTCTTTACGAATTTCTGTACCGTAAATTGTGTTGTTAGTAGTGATGTGCAAATAATCCAAATCAGCAGGACATTCGTAGTCCTTCGGATAGTATGTGTAGCCGGCTTCAGCTGATGAAGCTACCTCTACAACCTCTCCGAACAATTTTGCTTCCTTCATAGCCTTCTTAGCCCAAGTACCGGTGTTTACATAACCTGCCTTCTTGATAAGGAAGTTGAAAGGAACCATACAGAATTCAAGCGATGCACCTCCACCAAGGAACAATACTGAGTATCCCTCTGGAACTCCTAAAAGCTCCTTGATAAGGGCTACAGCCTCGTCTACTACGGGTTGGAAGTCCTTGGCTCTGTGGCTAATCTCTGCCAAAGAGAGTCCTGAGCCATTAAAATCTAAAATCTGTTTTGCTGTATTCTCAATCACTTCGCGCGGGAGTATTGAAGGACCAGCGTTAAAGTTGTACTTCTTCATGTGCTGTTTGTTATTAAGTTAATATTTAAATGTTCTTTCGATAGCGAAGTTACAATTTATTTTCGAGAAGAACAAATAAAACCAACTTATTTATTTCAGAAGGACAAAAACAGCATGTTTAAGCCCTCTTTTGTTTACAAAAAGCAACATAGCAACAATCTACACCTTATTAATAATATAAGGAAAGTGGATTATTGCATACAATCAGTTATTTTTCCAGATTCTTTTCTTAAGTTTAAGCTTGGGAATTTTCAATGTTTCACCAGGTTTTACCTCTGTACGTTTGTTCAAAACTTCGACATAGCATTCCATACCGTCACCTAAGAAAGCCTTGCTGATAGACGCAAGGGTCTGTCCCTTTTGGACAGTCACCACTTGGTCTATGCCAACTATAACATACGCACCAGTCCTCACTCTTGCGTCATAATTATAGTCTGTTACACCAGTATGAACATGTTGCTTCGGCTCGACGACTGGCTCTTTTTTATCAACCTTTTCAACCGGTTGCACACTATCTATATCTGCAACCACTGGCTTCGACAATGCCTGTTTTCTTTCCTCTATTTGCTGCTCGAGTTTCTCGATAGCTTGATTTCTCGCCTCTATTCTGACATAAAGCGCATACAACCCTGCTCCTATGCAAATCAACAGCAGAAAAGACAAGGCTGAGAGCCAATACGTCAGCTTGGGATTCTTTTGCCGACAAACAACTTTGGGCTCTTCTTCCTTTCGCTCATTCTTTTTTGACATAAGCAGCTCTGCCATCTTACGACATCGTTCACGCTCCGACTGATCGCTATCCGGCTGATCGCAAGCAGCATCTGCCTTTTTGCATTCACACTGCACGTCAGCAGTTTCTTCACCGTCGGCAGACAATTCGACTAATGTGTTACCATCAGCCAACTCCTGCTCGTCCTTAACATCCTCCACTGATTCAGCCTTAACCTCTGGCAATTCACCACCAAGTGTAACTTCTGGCTTATCAGTATCATCATGCAAAACCTCTTGCTCTACCAAATCCGTTTCCACGACAACGTCAGTCTCCGCCTTAGCATTGGCTTCTTCAAGACTATCCGTATCAGACTCTGTAACAACAGACTCCTCTTCGTTTTCTTCCAAATCCAACAAGTCGTCATCGTCCATTTCAGAAAAATCCACCCCATCGTTTAGTACAACCGTCTCAAACTGCAGGAATGGACGGTTGATGCGGTCGCGTAACATCACTTCCGGAGTAAACGCAAATTTGCTGCGACCATTCTTAAACGAACCCAGTCCTTTTATCTTCACTGTTCCATCGGGATGTACAAGAAGCTCTTCACTGACCGTCTCAAACATGAAATGTACAAAACTCAAGGCGTCATTGTCGTTCAAACCGTAGCGCTCGGTCAAAGTCTGACAAAACTCAGCAATGTCAATAGCGCCATTAACCGAATTAGCAGTTTTCCTCACCGATGTCTCAGCCTTGAAAGCCACAACAATCTTTGGCGGCACAAGCATACGCTGTCCATTTGACGGATTGACAACGATACGCTCCATACGTTTCTTTATCTCGAAGATTCCAAAATTGGCTATCGAGATTCCTACGCCTTCATCAAACTTCTGCGACATACATTCCACCACACAACGCACCATGCGCTGTGTGTCATCTTGCGAGAATCCCGTATGTCGGGACAGTTCGGCTATATATTCCTTGTTGTTCATATAGACATTCGGTTAGCTTAACGTCAGTCAGTCGACCACCTCACCATACAGGTCGAAGTCGTCACTATCAGTAATATGTACATTATAGAAGCTTCCCACACGCAGACGATGGTCAGCCTTTATCAATACCTCCGGATCAACCTCAGGCGAGCAGAACTCACTACGTCCGATATAATAGTCACCTTCCTTGCGGTCGACAACAGTCTTCAGTACAGTGCCCACCTTAAGCGCCTCCACCTCAGCACTAATCCGTTGCTGCACAGCCATAAGCTTATCAAGTCGGCGTTGCTTTTCCTCCTGAGGCACGTCGTCCTCATAATGCTCGGCACTATACGTACCGTCCTCAGCCGAATAGGCGAAAGCTCCCATACGTTCAAAACGTGCCCACTTGACAAAATCTACAAGTTCGCGGAAGTCTTCCTCGGTCTCGCCCGGGAAACCTACCATAAGTGTAGTGCGCAGATGGATGCCTGGCACACCTTCACGAATTTTCTCAATCAGCTCCATTGTCTCCTTTTTGGAAACATTGCGGTGCATGCGTGTCAATACATTATCCGAAATATGCTGCAAGGCGATGTCGAGATATTTGCATACGTTAGGCTTCTCACGTATCACGTCGAGCAATTCGAGCGGGAACTGGTTGGGATAGGCGTAATGCAGGCGCACCCACTTCACACCCTTTATATCGGCAATATCGGCTATCAAATCAGCAATATGGCGCTTGCCATCAATGTCAACACCATAATAAGTCAGTTCCTGTGCGATAATCTGGAATTCCTTAACACCTCGCTCTACAAGTTCGCGCACTTCCGCAAGGATTTCTTCCTTTGGACGGCTGACGTGTCTGCCTGTTATGATAGGTATGGCACAATAAGCACAATGACGGTCGCAACCCTCGCTTATCTTGATGTAGGCATAATGATGCGGTGTCGTAATATGACGTTGGGCTGACTCAGCAACTGGCGTTTCCGGTTCGCCCAAATCCACGAGCAACTGCTTGTAATTAAACTTGCCGTAATACTTGTCTACCTCAGGAATCTCCTTCTCAAGGTCTTCCTTGTATCGCTGCGAAAGACAACCCATGACAAACAACTTGCCTATGCGTCCCTCTTCCTTGGCCTGTACAAGTTCGAGAATAGTGTCAATACTCTCCTGCTTTGCATCTTCAATAAATCCGCAGGTATTGACTACCACAATCTCTCCCTCTATACGTTTTGCATCATGCGTACACTTATAGCCAGCCTTTTCAAACTTAGCCATAAGCGTTTCGCTGTCGACGAGATTTTTCGAACATCCCATCGTTATGATATCTATCTGTCCTTTCTTCATCTAATCCTGTAATCTTAATCCTGTTTGAACAACGAGTCGACAAACTGGCGCTTGTTGAACAACTGCAACGCCTCCATCGATTCGCCAAGTCCGATATACTTTACAGGCACCTTCAACTGATCGCTGATGCCTATCACTACTCCACCCTTGGCTGTACCGTCAAGTTTGGTTATTGCAAGCGAAGTTATCTGTGTCACCTGCGAGAACTGCTTGGCCTGTTCGAAAGCATTCTGTCCAGTACTGCCATCAAGCACCAAGAGCACTTCGTCAGGAGCCTGGGGCAACACCTTCTTCATCACATCCTTTATCTTCTTCAGCTCATTCATCAGTCCCACCTTGTTGTGCAGACGTCCAGCTGTGTCTATAATTACAACATCGGCACCATTAGCCTTAGCCGAAGACAAAGTATCGAAAGCCACCGAAGCCGGGTCAGAACCCATCTGCTGCTTAACTACCGGCACACCGACACGCTCACCCCAGATACAGATCTGCTCTACTGCAGCTGCTCTGAAGGTATCAGCAGCACCAAGGTAAACCTTCTTGCCAGCCTTCTTAAACTGATAAGCAAGTTTGCCGATGGTCGTGGTTTTACCAACGCCGTTTACTCCGACAACCAAAATCACATATGGCTTGTGCTCTGTAGGCAAATCCCAGTCGTCATTGTCGCCAGTATGATTCTCGGTCAAGAGCGAAGCAATCTCGTCGCGCATGATTCGGTTAAGCTCTGATGTCGACACATACTTGTCACGAGCCACACGCTCCTCAATTCGCTTGATTATCTTCAGCGTGGTCTCCACACCGATATCCGAAGTAATCAAAGCCTCCTCAAGATTGTCGAGCACCTCGTCGTCAACCGTCGACTTACCCATCACAGCACGTTGTATCTTGTCAAAAACGCTGTGCTTTGTCTTTTCGAGTCCGTTGTCGAGGACTTCCTTTCTGTTCTTATTAAAAAATCCAAAAATTCCCATATAACGTTATATTTTCTGCAAAGTTAGTTTAAAATAAGCAGAAAACAAAGTATTTCGTTTACTAATTAAGGTAATATGCACTACAACACCCAAAATAGAAGCCTTTTTAGAAGGTTTAAAACGTTAATTATTATTAACCGTACATCAAAATCACTCACAAGTATCTGTGTTTTAAGAAAATATGTCTAACTTTGCACCCTGATTTTTAATTCACATAAAGTCTAACTTTATTAATTACATTTTTAACATTTAATTTTTTATGTCAGATTTAAAGAACGTACAGCCGTTGGCAGACTTCAACTGGGACGAGTTTGAGAACGGTGGCAGCTCAGAGGTAAGCAAGCAGGAGCTTGAGAAGGCTTACGACGAAACCCTCAACAAGGTGTCAGAGCACCAGGTAGTTGAAGGCGAAGTAATCTCTGTAGACAAGAAAGAGGTTATCGTAAACATCGGCTACAAGAGCGATGGTATCATCCCTGCATCTGAGTTCCGTTACAACCCAGACCTCAAGGTAGGCGACAAGGTTGAGGTTTACGTAGAGAACCAGGAGGACCGCAAGGGTCAGCTCGTTCTCTCGCACAAGAAGGCTCGCCTGAGCAAGAGCTGGGAGCTCGTTAACGCAGCTCTCGAGAATGAGGAAGTTATCCAGGGCTACATCAAGTGCCGCACTAAGGGTGGTATGATCGTTGACGTATTCGGCATCGAGGCATTCCTTCCGGGCAGCCAGATCGACGTTCACCCAATACGCGACTACGACGTATTCGTAGGCAAGACAATGGAGTTCAAGGTTGTTAAGATCAACCAGGAGTTCCGCAACGTAGTTGTTTCTCACAAGGCCCTCATCGAGGCTGAGTTGGAAGCACAGAAGAAGGAGATCATCAGCAAGCTCGAGAAGGGTCAGATCCTCGAAGGTACTGTTAAGAACATCACTTCTTACGGTGTATTCGTTGACCTCGGCGGTGTTGACGGACTCATCCACATCACAGACCTCTCTTGGGGCCGCGTAAGCGATCCTCACGAGGTTGTAGCTCTCGACCAGAAGATCAACGTTGTTATCCTCGACTTCGATGACGAGAAGAAGCGTATCGCTCTCGGTCTGAAGCAGCTCACTCCGCACCCATGGGATGCTCTCGACGAGAACCTCAAGGTAGGCGACCACGTTAAGGGTAAGGTAGTTGTTATCGCTGACTACGGCGCATTCGTAGAAATCGCTCCGGGCGTTGAGGGTCTTATCCACGTTTCAGAGATGAGCTGGAGCCAGCACCTCCGTTCAGCTCAGGAGTTCCTCCACGTAGGCGACGAGGTAGAGGCAGTTATCCTCACACTCGACCGTGCAGAGCGCAAGATGTCTCTCGGCATCAAGCAGCTTAAGGAAGATCCATGGGAGGCTATCGAGGTTAAGTATCCTGTAGGCAGCAAGCACACAGCTAAGGTTCGCAACTTCACTAACTTCGGTATCTTCGTAGAGCTCGAAGAGGGTGTTGACGGACTCATCCACATCTCTGACCTCTCTTGGACAAAGAAGGTAAAGCATCCTTCAGAGTTCACACAGGTAGGCGCAAGCATCGACGTTGTTGTTCTCGAAATCGACAAGGAGAACCGTCGTCTCAGCCTCGGCCACAAGCAGCTTGAGGAGAATCCTTGGGACACATACGAGTCTCTCTACACTCCGGGTTCAGTACACACCGGCAAGATTACTGAGATGATGGACAAGGGCGCTGTTATCACTCTCAACGAGGGTGGTGAGGGCTTCGCTACTCCTAAGCACCTCGTTAAGGAGGATGGCACACAGGCACAGCTTGGTGAGGAGCTCGAGTTCAAGGTAATCGAGTTCGTCAAGGAGACAAAGCGCATTATCCTCTCACACAGCCGCACATTCGAGGCAGGCAAGGAAGAGGCTAAGCCGGTTCGCAAGCACACCGCTAAGAAGGAGGCTGCTCCTGCTATCAACAACGTAGCTGCTTCTACAACTCTCGGTGACCTCGACGCTCTCGCAGCATTGAAGGCCAAGATGGAGAAGGGCGAGTAATCGTAGCAGAGAACTTGCATCTGAAGATTTGACTATTCAAATCGATCAATAAATAACAAGGTCACAAATAAGTAGGCACAAGCCCGCTTGTTTGCGACCTTTTTTCGTATACCACATATTTGCATCCATTATTTCATACTCTACACACTGCAAATTTCAATTCCGTTACATTTTGTCATTCATAAAATTGCCTGTTTAAAGAAAATTGCCTACATTTGCATTTAAATTAAGAAATACGGACTATGAAGTTAGCAATAATGACTCAATCCACATTCTTTGTGGAAGAAGACAAAATTCTTGCGGCCCTGTTCGAAGCCGGGTTAGATAATTTGCATCTTTATAAGCCAGGCTCGTCGCCAATCTATTCAGAACGTCTACTATCGTTGCTTCCGAGCACAACATACAACAAGATTACCGTTCATGAGCACTTCTATCTGAAAGACGAATACAACCTTGCAGGCATTCACCTTGACGATGCTTCCATTCAGGAGCCAATAGGATACAAGGGACGAATAAGCCGCACATGCAAGCGAATTGAAGACCTCAAAGAGACAAAGAAAAGCTCGTCGTATGTTTTTCTTGGCAACATACTCAACAGCCAGTCGAATAAATCGGTACTCTCCGACCTCGACATGAACAGTCTGACAAAGGCTGCCGACTGCGGACTGATAGACAAGAAAGTTTACGCATTAGGCGGAATGAACATCGACAACATTCAATTTGCGCGCGACCTGGGATTTGGTGGAATAGTAATATGTGGCGACCTGTGGAACAGGTTCAACATTCACCACCAAAGAGATTACAAGGAGCTAATAGCGCACTTTGAGAAACTCAGAAAGCTTGTAGGCTAAAAAGAAACGTAAGTAGAAATTGGCCGAAAAGACAGCAAATAGAGATTACAGAAAACTATAATATAACATAAAACAAATTAGGAAATGAGTGAGCAAAACTCTTTTTTGGTATTCTCTGGTACTAACACGAGATACCTTGCAGAGAAAATCTGTCAAAGTTTGGGTTGTCCGTTAGGAAACTTGGTTGTAACAAAGTTCTCTGACGGCGAGTTTGCCGTATCATACGAAGAGTCTATCCGTGGACGTGACGTGTTCCTCGTACAGAGCACATTCCCCAATTCAGACAATCTGATGGAGCTTCTTCTTATGATTGACGCAGCCAAACGTGCATCAGCACGCAACATCATCGCCGTAATTCCTTACTTCGGATGGGCACGTCAGGACCGTAAGGACAAGCCACGTGTAAGCATTGGTGCCAAGCTCGTTGCCGACCTGCTTTCGGCTGCCGGCATCGACCGTCTTATCACAATGGACCTCCACGCCGACCAGATCCAGGGATTCTTCGATGTTCCTGTTGACCACCTGTATGCTTCTGGTGTTATCCTGCCCTACCTGCAGAGCCTCAACATCAGCACAGAAGATTTGGTAATCGCTTCACCTGACGTTGGCGGTTCAAAGCGTGCCAGCACATACGCCAAGTATCTCGGCTGTCCGCTCGTACTCTGCAACAAGACACGTGCACGTGCCAATGTAGTTGAGAGCATCCAGATTATCGGCGACGTTAAGGGCAAGCACGTTGTTATCGTCGACGACATGGTTGACACAGCAGGTACTATCACCAAGGCTGCCGACGTGATGAAGGCTGCCGGAGCACTGAGCGTTCGTGCATGCGCATCACACTGCGTAATGTCAGGTCCTGCTTCAGAGCGTGTACAGAACTCTGCTCTTGAGGAAATTGTCTTCACAGACTCTATCCCCTACTCTAACCGTTGCGCAAAAGTTAAGCAGCTCTCTGTAGCCGACATGTTCGCCGAGACAATCCGCCGTGTCATCAGCAACGAGAGCATCAGCTCACAGTATCTCGTATAATTTGCATAAGTTTTATTGCAATAACATACTCACCACAAGGGAAGGCTTCACAGCTTTCCCTTTTTTGTTACATGTAATTTCTGTGATTCGCCTGCAAAGTTACGACGTTAGTTCCGAATATGCAATAGTTGTC